>Ga0222633_1000058_pt1 | contig 114692 bp, 91 predicted proteins | sample AntAcemetageno48_FD_179816 | JGI IMG/M metagenome (GOLD analysis project Ga0222633, IMG submission 179816) | Saline water microbial communities from Ace Lake, Antarctica - #48 | ecosystem: Environmental > Aquatic > Non-marine Saline and Alkaline > Saline | place: Antarctica: Ace Lake...
GAAATGTGTACTTTTATTCATAGCGGTTATTTACGTTTGTGGAAAAACATAAAATAACCAAAAGGGGAGAACTCGAAAGGGAACTCCCCTTCTTTTTTTTATCTTTTACCGGACACTACTGATAAAAAATAGAAACTAATCCTCTCTTTTTTACGTATAGATTATCAGAAGATGTTTTGGTTAAAGAAATAACATGAAGCCCGATACTTTGAAAAGTGTCGGGCTCTTTTTTTATGGGAATATTCCCATCTGATCGTAAATAATGCCCAACTTATTGATCGCACTGATAAATGCGGCTGTACGCAGATCAACACCGTGTACTTTTCTCAACTCATTGATCTGGTTGTAACTGTTAATCATTGTGTCTTTTAAACCGGAATCTACCAATTCTTTCTCTCCGCCTCCCTGAGCAAGGACGGTTAACTCTTTTTCTGAAAATTTTCTATCAGAAACAGCTTCAATCACAGAAAGTATTTTTTTGTAACTGTCTTCCTCAAATCGCTTCTCCATTCTACCAAATCGAACATGTTGAATATTTTTCAGCCATTCAAAATAGGATACCGTAACTCCGCCTGCATTCAGAAAGTTATCGGGAATAATCAGTGCTCCTCTGTTTTTCATGATTTCATGAGCTTCCGTTGTTGTGGGCCCATTAGCACCTTCACCAATAATTTTGGCTTTGATGTTCTTCGCATTTTTCTCATTCAATTGATTTTCCAATGCAGCAGGTATAAGAATGTCACATTCTGATTCCAGTACTGTGGACGAGTCTTTAAGGGTTTCGGTGCCTTCAAATCCTACAATTCCCCCTTTCTCTTTTTTATAGTTCATCAGTGAATCAAGGTTGATCCCTTTTTTGCTATAAATGGAGCCATCCATTTCGGCAACCCCAACCATAATGGCACCGGCTTCAGACAGATATTTAGCGGCATGATAACCTACATTTCCCAGCCCCTGAACCACAAATGTTTTCCCCTCTATTCCGGGTTCGAGGCCTATCTGTTTCATATCATCTTTATTGGAACAAGCTTCCTGAATTCCAAAAAAGACACCTCTGCCGGTAGCTTCTGTCCGGCCGCGAATTCCGCCCATCTGTAGCGGTTTACCGGTTACGCAACCTTCTGCATTCAAATCTGAACTTAGCTGACGAAACGTATCCAGTATCCAACCCATTTCACGTGCACTGGTACCGTAATCCGGAGCCGGTACATCAGTTCCGGGGCCGATAAAATTCTTTTTGTAAAGTTCGAACGTGTAACGCCGTGTAATACGCTCCAGTTCACTATCTGAGTAATTTGATTTATCAATTTTGATTCCCCCTTTTGCCCCACCAAATGGCACATCAACTACCGCACATTTATAGGTCATAAGGGAAGCCAGTGCCATGGTTTCATCTTCATTGACGGTCATGCTGTATCGGATTCCACCTTTGGTCGGCATCTTATGGTGGCTGTGTTCAACCCGCCACCCTTCAATTACTTCAATGGTTCCATCATCTTTTTCAAGTGGAAATGAAATGTGAAGAACATTATTGCAAGATTTAATTTGTGACAGTATCCCCTTGTCAAATTTTGTGTATGTAGCCGCTTTATCGAATGCTTTATTGACTTGATGAAAAAATTTGTAATCACTCATGTGAATCTTTTTTAATTAAATAGTAGTCAAATGAATTGTCGCAATAACGTATGTTATATCCAAATTTTTCGGATGATTATAACTTTAGTTGGCTTTGGCGTCGAACTGTTCGGTTATATGAAAGCTAAATACATTGATCAAGAATAGAAATGCAATAGAACCGATAGCAGCGAAGATCAGAGGGGCAAATAGATTGAGAACGATTGCAGAAATGCCGATTATGACAGATCCAACCGCACCACCTACAATATTGCCAATCATTCCGATTCCACGTTTAATCATCACGATATCTATAATAAGGCCAACCAACAGCCCGATGGATATCAACCAATAAATTGTAACAGCGTTTAATTCTTCCATGAATGAATAAAATTTATTTGTATTACCTTGCAATCAGACATTAAGGTACAAACTTTCCCTTTTTTTACCCATACGATAGCCAATATTTTTTGATGGAAAATTCCGAGGATAGTATTAGAAAAATTATTCATGTTGATATGGATGCATTTTTTGCCTCTGTTGAACAGCGGGATTTTCCGGAATATAAAAACAGACCTGTGGTTGTGGGCGGATCTCCCCAAGGACGCGGAGTAGTTGCGGCTGCAAGTTATGAAGCCAGAAAATTTGGGATTCACTCCGCCATGCCGGCTTCCAGAGCTGTAAAATTGTGTCCGAGAGCCATTTTTGTTAAACCCAGATTTGAGGTTTATAAAGAAGTATCGGATCAGATTAGAGCGATATTTTTCAGTTATACCGACCTCGTCGAGCCTCTATCTCTGGATGAAGCCTATCTGGATGTCACTGAAAACCTTGTAAACAACCCATCAGCAACTCTGATTGCAAAGGAGATCAAAAAAAGAATTCAACAGGAGACCGGATTAACAGCATCTGCCGGTGTATCCACCAACAAATTTTTAGCAAAAATAGCATCAGATCTGGAAAAACCGGATGGATTGAGTGTGATCACTCCCGATAAAGCAGAACAGTTTATAGAACAACTTGACATCGAAACGTTTCATGGTGTTGGCAAAGCCACCCAATTAAAAATGGAATCACTGGGAATCCGAACCGGGGCCGATCTGAAAAAATGGGATGAATTGGATTTAGTGAAACAGTTTGGAAAATCGGGCCATCACTACTACCGAATTGCCAGGGGAATTGATTTGAGAGAGGTTAAACCGAATCGCATCCGTAAATCGATTGGAAAAGAGAGAACGTTTTCTGATGATGTATCAGACTTAGAGTGGATCTTGGAATTCTTGGAACAGTTGGCCGAAAAAGTGTCCAATTCGATGAAAAAATTAGAAGCTGCAGGGAAAACAATCACATTAAAAGTGAGGTATAAAGATTTTGAGACCGTTACCCGTAGCTACACATTAACGCATTTCACAAACTGCAGGGAAGAGCTGACCACCATTTCGAAACGACTTTTGAATGAAACCGAAGCCGGTATTCGTGAGATACGACTGCTCGGAATATCGGTCTCATCACTGAACCTTTCAGAGGGAGGTATGATTGGTGAACAACTGGAGATTCCGTTTAAAAAAGAGATCAGAGAATGATCCATTTTACTCCTGATAAGAGTCGGGAAGATCATTTTCATAAAGAACGATATCGCCCGACTCTGCCACCTCTTTTAGATATCGATTTGCATCAAAAAGGGAATCCACGACCTTAATCTGAGTTTTTTTATCGATATCGGCAGTCTCGATTCCTTTCAAAATGGGAAGGGTTCGCTGAGAGCCCACCAATATCGCCAGATCAATGGAGGACTCTCCGATATGTCTGCCAAAGCGTTCATTCTCCACCTCCTCCGAGGCGCCCAGTTCAATCATGCCGGGAGTGATGATGATTTTCTTTCCTCCTTCAAATGTTGACAGAACATCAACGGCACTTTTTGCACCCACAGGATTTGAATTAAATGCATCATCGATAATTAGCAAACCATCGCGTTGTTTTAACTCCAGACGGTGTTCGACGGGTTTCATCACTGATGCCGCGATTGCAATGGTTGCAGGGCGTATGTTCAGTTCATTGGCGACAGCGGCAGCCAGCAGAAGATTCTGAATATTGTGGCTACCCAGTAAACGGGTTTTGATTTCAACTTCTTCATTTTCAGGGCCCGGAATACGATTCATTTTTAACATAAATGAGGTGCCGTCGGCCCCGATTTTAATATTGAATGCTTCAACGGAACCCCCAACACCGGTCATAATCGTCGTCACATCATCCCGTAAGCTAGCCATCTTTTTGACCTTAGGGTCATCCCTATTTAAGATGAGAGTGCCCCCCGGTTTTAACTCGGTTGCCAATGTAGATTTTTCTCTTGCAATGGCGTCTACAGATCCAAACGTTTCGAGGTGTGAAATTCCAACATTGGTGATAACGGAGATATCCGGTTTTGCAATGGCACATAACTCTTTGATATTTCCCTCATAACGAGCACCCATCTCAAGAATCAGTACTTCATGATTTGCATTCAGATCATTGTTGATCACTTTACAGATTCCCATCGGTGTGTTGTAACTGCCCGGTGTTACGCATACATTCAATCGCTCTTTCAGAAAAGCAGCAATCGCAAATTTTGTACTGGTTTTCCCATAACTGCCGGTGATTGCGATAACCTTTAAATGAGGCATGGACGCTATTTTTTTTCGGGCGTCTCTTTTAAATCCATTCTGAATCCACTTTTCCAATGGCAATACGACGATTCCACCCGCGAGCAGGATCATCGGAATGGCGATATCAACGACGACAAGTGATAATGCCAGATTATACGGATTCGAAAAGATGGCGAGCGTGAACATATTCAAGACCGGTGTCGGCGAAATAGCACTCTCAAATACCCGATACCAAATGATAAGCAGGGGGAGGAGAGTAATCAGTAAAAGACGAATCATCCTGGGTGTAAAAACAAGAGGTTTTTTTTCCTCTTCTGATTTGAAAGCGTTAATACTGACAAACCAAAATATAGCAAACACCCCCATGATGAGAGAGCCGGTACTGATTGTGATTTTTTCTGCGATATATACACTCATGGAAAGAAGCAGTACAAGAAAAAACAGATGCTCGTACAATAGGGTTTTTGAAAAAAGATGATCGGCTAACCACCGGTACATTTCATTTACCTTATATCCATTTTGCTGAAACATGTGGAGGAAATAGCGCAATCTGTAGAGTGAATGCCTCAAGAAGAGAGCAATCATCAAAAAAAGAATCCCATTGGTAAGTATTGAGTATGTATCCAAAATCATAAGCCGGTAAAATTGAAAGCAAAGAGGTATCGGTCGATTCTAACACAACAATCTGTTATATTTAGATCGAGTAAAAGACCGGAATTAACAAAGGTTAATCCATGAATGATTACCATTTGTTCCGAGATAACAAAAGTTTTCTACAAGAAGTCAGATTTCTTCAAGATAGTAAACATCCATAAAAAATGATGATTCGTCTGCAGCAGGAATTCACAAATGGATCTTCATGAAATCTTTTCCATTACCTAACATCTAAATCAGATAACTGAATGAAACTAATTATTCCAATGGCCGGAAGGGGAACACGGGTAAGACCCCATTCACATACAACACCCAAACCTCTGTTACCGGTTGCCGGCACGATGATCATCGAACGAATTGTGGAGACGTTTGCTCGTACTCTCGATCGTACCATCACTGAGATTGTTTATATACTGGGTCCGGATTTCGGAAAAGAGATTGAAGCTACATTGACAAAAATGAGCGAAAGGCACAACGCCAAAGCAATATTCAGAGTTCAAGAAACAGCTCTTGGAACCGCTCATGCCGTTGCTTGTGCCGAAGAAGATCTGAATGGGGAAGTGATTATCGTTTTTGCAGATACTCTGTTTGATTCAAAAGAGAAAGTATCCGTTGAGGATGCAGACAGTGTGGTTTGGCTGAAAGAGGTGGAAGATCCCTCTCGGTTTGGAGTTGCTGTTCATGAAGACGATAAAATTACAGGATTTGTGGAGAAACCGACTACACCGATCTCAAAACTAGCCATTATAGGTGTCTACTACTTCCGAAAAGGGGAAGATTTGATGAGAGAGATTCAATATCTGATCGACCATGATATTACCGGTCACGGAAGGGAATATCAGCTAACAGATGCTCTGGACCGTCTTCTAAAAGATGGAAAAATATTTAGAAAAGCAACGGTTGATGAGTGGCTCGACTGTGGGACACTGCCTGCCTGGCTCGAAACCAGTGGGATTATTTTAGGGAAAGAGAAACACTCTTATGATGAATATCCGGGATCAACGATCAAACCACCGGTCTATATCGGAGAGGGGGTATCAATCGAAGAGTGTGAAATTGGTCCACACGTTTCAATTGAGTCGGGAGCTACGTTGTCGAAGAGTCAAATCAGTAATTCCATTGTTCAGAGTGACGCAACGATCAACGGTTCATCTTTACACGGATCATCCATTGGAAAACGTGCAACGGTTACAGGTATTCAGGGTGAAATCCACGTTGGGGATGACTCACAACTAACCGGAAAAGAAAAATAGATCGTGTATCATTAAGACTCATGAACAGGATTCATGAATTAGATCGTCTGCAGATCGTACAAAAATCTCATTAATTTTTTGAAATGACATTCCTATTTAATCGATGATCCAACGGGCGTTTATTTATCAACGATCACTGAATTATATATATCACTTTGACAGAAATTTCTGAATTACATAAACAACTTTTTAAACAGATTGGTGAGATTGCAGATTCCATAGATCAACAGGTATTTGTTGTTGGCGGGTATGTGCGTGATTATTATCTCGGAAAGGATATCGAGCAGTTAACGGATATTGATTTCGTAACCATTGGTTCAGGTATCAAATTAGCGGAATTGATATCAAAGGAGCTCAATACTCCAAAAATATCGATTTTTAAGCAGTTCGGAACCGCTCAAATAAATTATAATGACCTGGACCTTGAGTTTGTGGGGGCCAGAAAAGAGAGCTATCGAAGAGATTCACGAAAACCCATTGTAGAAGATGGTACACTTGAAGATGACCAGTTGAGGAGAGATTTGACGATTAATGCGCTCTCCTGGTGCCTGAATCCGGATCAGTACGGACTGCTTCAAGATCCGTTTGAAGGGATTCAGGATCTGAAAAAAGAGATTATCCGAACTCCCATTGACCCTGAAAAAACGTTTGATGACGACCCCTTGCGAATGATGAGAGCGGTTCGTTTTGCTACTCAACTACAGTTTAAAATTGAGGATAAGACGAATGCAGCGATTCGGAAAATGGCTTCCAGATTATCAATTATCTCTTCGGAACGTATCCTGGATGAACTAAATAAGATAATTTTATCTCCCAAACCATCGATTGGATTCGCCCTACTTTTGAAAACGGGATTGCTGGAGCAGTTTTTGCCGGAGATGGTTCGGTTGGTGGGTGTTGACGAAAAACAAGGACAGAGACATAAAGACAATTTTTGGCATACTCTTGAAGTGCTGGATAATGTCTCTGAAGTAAGTGATGATCTCTGGCTTAGATGGGCTGCAATTTTACATGATATCGCAAAACCACCCACGAAAAAATTTGTCAAGGGAATCGGGTGGACCTTCCACGGTCACGATGCATTAGGAGCAAAATGGGTCCCCAAAATTTTTAAACGGTTGGGCATGCCAATGGATGAACGGATGAGATATGTTCAAAAATTGGTACGGCTCCATCTTCGTCCGATTGCACTGGTTTCGGATGAGGTGAGTGATAGTGCCATTCGGCGACTCTTATATGAAGCGAATGAAGAGATTGAAGATCTGATGATGTTGTGCAGAGCTGACATCACGAGTAAAAATGAATGGAGAGTAAAGAAATTTCAGAATAACTTTGATCAGGTTGAGCAGAAGATCAAGGAAGTCGAAGAGAAAGATAAAATCAGAAATTGGAAAAATCCGATCAGTGGTGATGAGATTATGAATCTGTTGGGGACCGAACCCGGACCGGTGATAGGGAAGATAAAAGATCGTATTAAAAATGCGATTCTGGATGGTGATATTCCAAACAATTATGATGCTGCATATCAATATCTTCTTAAGATTAAAGATGACTACCTTTAGATCGACTCTTAGTCCGAATAAAAAGGATCAAAAGGTGCACCGATTTTTTAAAAACCTTTAATTAAGTCCAGACTCAAAACCATCCATTATAAATAAACAGTTATGGAATTACACACAATCATTGGTTTGGCAGCCGGTTTCTGTACAACGATTGCTTTTTTGCCACAAGCATTAAAAACCTGGAAAACAAAATCTGCGAAAGACCTGTCTCTTGGTATGTATTCCATTTTCTGCACAGGTATCATCCTATGGTTAACCTACGGCATCATGATTCAGGATATTCCGATCATATTGACAAATGTAGCTTCGATGAGTCTTGCGGCCAGTATTCTCTATTTTAAACTCAGTTTCAAAGATTGATCAGTTAGTTTATGGCATGGATCGCAAATTCATATGGTAAAATAAATATAGGACTTCATGTCCTTGAACGTCTGGCCACAGGTTACCACGCTATCGAAACAGGATTCTGTTTTATAGAGTGGAGCGATCGATTTGAAGTGAAACCTTCACAGGAGTATCAACTCACTATGACAGAAAAATCGATCCCGGTTGATGAAAAAAATCTGATTACCAGAGCATACCGGGCGTTTGAGACCTATGTCGGGGTAAAGAATCACTACCATATCAACGTCATTAAAAACATACCGGCGGGGGCAGGATTGGGTGGCGGTAGCAGTAATGCTGCTCTGACATTTAGAATCCTCAATAAATTGGAAAATGCAGGTCTTACCGATAGTGAACTGGTAGATTTAAGCAGAGATTTAGGTGTTGATATTCCTTTTTTTATCTATGGTACCCCGGGATTTGGAAGTGGATTGGGACAGGATATTGAACCGCTGGATATCCAACCGAACGCTTGGATTGTATCTGTTTACCCGGGTTTTGAGTCATCAACAGCAGAAGCGTATCAACATTGTGAGCCCAATCCCAATCCCGATTTTTCAATTAAAAATGTACTCTTGGAAGAGGAGATGGATCAGTGGCAAGTTCTTCTTCAGAATGATTTGGAGCCTCCGGTGATTGCAAGAAATGAATTAATAGGGAATATCAAAGATCAAATGATCGATATTGGAGCTATTTATGCTGCAATGAGCGGTAGCGGTTCCACAGTTTTTGGTATATTTGAACAGGATTTTGTTGCAATTCAAGCCTATGATTCGTTTCATAAGCTTGGTTTTTCATCCAACTTAACAAGACCGAAATTTAAGCCGGATAATGGAATTTATAAGAGTGAGAAGAGTATTAATTAAATAAACACTATGACAAAGAACAAAAATTTTGATCCGCGTACCGGAATGGATGTGGACTCTTTCAGGGAAGACATCAAACAGCATCTTCGTTTTACACTGGCGAAAGATGAGTATTCAACGACAGATTGGGACAACTATAAAAGTGTTGTTCTGGCAGTAATGGATCGACTAAATGATAAGTGGATAGAAACTCAGCAGGGATACCATAAAAACAATGTAAAGCGGGTTTATTATATCTCCATGGAGTTTCTGATTGGGCGATTGCTGGATAATATGTTGGTGAATTTAGGATTGCAGGACGTTGCTGCCGAAGCGATTGCCGAGGTCGGACTCGATTATGATGAAGTGCGAAATGCAGAGTGGGATGCCGGACTTGGAAATGGCGGTTTGGGTCGATTGGCGGCTTGTTTCCTGGATTCAATGGCCACATTGGGTATCCCGGCCATTGGATATGGAATTCGGTATGATTACGGTATTTTTTATCAAAGTATCGAAAATGGATTTCAGGTTGAAAAACCGGATTTATGGTTGAGATATGGGAATCCATGGGATATTGTGCGACCTAAAATTCAGTACAATGTACCATTCTATGGTCATTCAGATGTATTTCATGACACAAATGGAGATGTACGGTTTAATTGGAAAGATACTCATGATGTTCGGGCAGTCGCTTTTGACACTCCAATTCCGGGTTATAAAAATGATGTAGTAAATCATTTAAGGCTCTGGAAAGCATCCTCTTCCTCATCCATTGACCTGAAAAGTTTTAATCAGGGTCAGTATATTGATGCGGTTCGGGATACCCAGCTGAATGAAAATATATCACGGGTTCTATATCCTAATGACAAAGTATTTGTCGGTCAGGAATTACGACTGAAACAAGAGTACTTTTTAGTGGCCGCATCCATGCAGGATATATTGGCTCGTTTTAAGACTGCAAATAGCGATTGGAGAACCCTTCCTGATAAAGTTGCCATTCAGTGTAACGATACTCACCCGAATCTGGCCATACCGGAGTTGATGAGAGTACTTGTGGATGAAGAGGGATTGACCTGGGATCTGGCATGGGATATCACAGTCAAAACGATGGCTTATACCAATCATACACTGCTGCCGGAAGCTCTCGAGAAGTGGCCGGTATCTCTGCTTCGAAATCTGCTTCCAAGGCACTTGCAGATCATTTATGAGATCAACAGAAGGTTTCTGCAAAAGGTGAGTATTGAAGTGGGAGAAGACAGAGGCAAAATTGGTCGGATGTCAATCGTTGGAGAGGGTGAAAATCCTGTAGTTCACATGGCACATCTGGGGATTGTGGGAGCTCATAAAATCAATGGCGTGGCAGCGATGCATAGTGATCTCATCAAAAAGACCCTTTTTAAAGATTTTTATGAAATTTATCCGGATCGTTTTACCAATAAAACCAATGGTATCACACCGCGCAGGTGGCTGAGGCAGTGTAACAGGCAACTTGCAGATCTCTACACCGATAAAATTGGCGAAGATTGGGTCACTAAACTGAGTGAACTCAAGAAAATTGAGAAATTTATTGATGACAAAGCATTCATGAAGAAGTTTGTTGCCATTAAAATGGATAACAAAAAGCGTTTGGCAGAGCATATTGAAAAGTACAATGGAGTTACTGTCGATACAACGTCGATGTTTGATATTCAGATTAAGCGCATTCATGAGTATAAACGTCAGTTCATGCTTACCCTCTATGCGATTTCACAGTACAATAAACTGAAAGAGAATCCAGATTTGGATGTCGCACCGCGTACAATTATTCTGGCAGGTAAGGCGGCTCCGGGATATACGATGGCAAAACTTTTTATCAAACTGATGAATGATGTTGCTGATAAGCTGAATAACGATTCGGATACCAACAAGAAACTGAAGTTTCTATTCCTGAAAAACTATAGCGTGACCCTCGCTGAGAAGATGATTCCGGCAGCAGATCTATCGGAACAGATATCGACTGCCGGTTTTGAAGCATCGGGGACAGGAAATATGAAGTTTGCTCTGAACGGAGCTCTCACTATTGGCACCCTGGACGGAGCGAATGTGGAGATCAAAGAGGAAGTTGGAGATGAAAATATTTTCATCTTTGGTAATACAGTAGATGACGTTGATCATCTCAGACATGAAGGATACAATCCGTGGAGTTATTACAATGATAATGCGGATCTTAGAAAAGCACTTGATCAGATCAGGGATGGTTTCTTTAATGAAGATAAAAGCCTCTTCGAACCTATCATTGAATCCATATTACACAAAGGAGACTACTTTCTTGTTCTGGCTGATTTTAAAGCGTATGTCGAAACTCAAGGCAAAGTGGATGAACTGTTTAAGAATCAGGATGAATGGTTTAGAAAAGCATTGCTGAACTCGGTACGAGTTGGAAAATTTTCATCCGACAGAACGATTCGGGAGTATGCTGAGGATATTTGGGGTGTGAAGGTGGGGAAGTGAGACGTGAGACGTGAGAAGGCAGAACGTATAAACCAATGAACACTAAGCTTCGTGAGAGGTCAATTTACTCTTCCGTCTGTTGTAAGCCAGGTAATAAAGGGTTATGACAGCGGCTCCGGTGTCTGCAATGGGGAAGGCATACCAGATGCCGTTCATGCCGAAGTAGACGGGGAGTACCAAAATGAGTGGAATTAACAGAAATCCCTGCTTGGATAAAGATAGAACGAGCGCCGGAGTCGCTCTTCCTATGGCTTGAAAGTAGGCACTTCCCAATAAATTAATGGCAATGAGGGGTGTTGCCAGAAATGCAAGTCTCAGGGCAGGTGTGGTTTCTCGAATTAGTTCGGGTTCGTTCGTAAAGACGGATACGATTTGGGGAGTAAAAATCATAATGACTGAAAATATAGCAAAAGCGATCATCGTAGCAGAAAGCATCGATAAACGGATGATTTTAGAGACTCGATCCATCAATTTTGCCCCGTAGTTGTATCCCACAATCGGTATAAATCCCTGAGTGATTCCAAGCACAGGAAAGTTTGTAAACATCATCAATCGCCCGATGATGCCGTATATGGAGAGACCGAGCTCACCACCATATACAAAAAGAGAATTATTGAGCAAGATCGAAAGGACACTGATGGTGCCCTGCCTGGCAAATGTAACAGATCCCAAAGCGATCGTTTCCCGAATAATGGGCAGATCCGGTTTGAGATATTCTCTTGTAAATTTCATCTGAGAATCTCCCCTCAAAAAAAACCAGGTTGCAAATATTGCACTTGAGATATAGGAGATGGTTGTTGCCCAGGCTGCCCCTTCCAATCCCATATCCAACCAGATGATAAATATTGGATCCAGAATGATATTTACGACTGCAGGGATCATAATCGTCAGCATCGCAATTCGTGGATATCCTTCAGCACGTATGACATTATTGCTCATCATACCCCATGCTAAAAAGGGTGCACCGATCAGAACAATGGAGAAATATTGCATCGCCGGTTCCTGAACGTCGCCTCTGCCACCAAAAAGTGCAAGAATCAGATCAATGAAGATAAAACCCAGTACTACAAATAGGATCCCAAAGGTTAATGTAAGTCCAACCTGATTGCCAAAGGTTCGATACGCTTTTTCTTCTTCACCTTCCCCAAAAGAGCGAGAAATAATGGAAGCTCCACCCACACCTATCGCCATTCCAATACTCGCTATCAGAAAAGTAATGGGTAAAACAACTGTTATGGCTGCGATTCCCAAAGATCCTACCCAAAGACCTACAAATATCGTATCCACGATGCCGTAGATTGACATAACAAGAATACCTGCTGATGCCGGTATAGCTTGCTGTCTTAGCAGTTGTCCAAGTGGCTTAATGCCAAATTCGTCTCTATTATTTGTGCTCAAATGGTTTTAGTATAATTTGATTTAATATAGTGTATACATCATAATTTGTTACAGCATTTCATCAAATGGTACCGAAATGATGTAAAAAATGTGTGACAATAATTCCCCCCTAATAAGGTGGGGGTGCAGGGGTGTTCAAACGAAAGAGGGTGTAGATTATGAGCTTCCTCATGTTAGTATACAACTCACAGACACCCCTCCCGGCTACGCTGTACTCCCCTTATTAAGGGGAGTGGCTATCGGCGTTGGAAATTGGATTGAAAGTGTTTTATGATCAATGGTTTTTGCTAGATTTTATATCTACAGGGTTTATAACCAATTCATTCTAAATCGAAAGCCATGAAAATTTTACCACTTTGCCCGTTCGCACAATCTATATTTGGCAAAGTTAAAGAGATTCAGGATGTGTTGAATGATTAAGACTGTTGAATCTGTTATCTTAATGCAGATTATTTTTTAATACCAATGACATTTAAAATTACTATATGGAGTTTCAAGACGTCTTAACGAAAGCCAAAGAGATTTTAGAGATTGAGCTTTTTACTATTCAGAGCGACCCGATCACGATCGGCTCCATACTTATATTTTTTATTTTCTTAACCGGATTTTTAATTCTCGGTTCTATTACCCGAAGAGTTCTGCAAAACAAATTTTTGAAGCGATTTGATATCGATCATGGGCTTCGTTTTACACTGTCAAGAGTTGCTCAATATATTATCGTTATTGTAGGTGTGTTGGTCTCTTTTCAATTTTTGGAGATCAACCTCACGAGTCTGGCGGTCGTTTTTGGTCTTCTTTCCGTAGGTATTGGTTTTGGACTACAGAATATCACAGCCAACTTTATCTCCGGTCTGATTATCATGTTTGAACGACCGATTAGTGTGGGCGACAGAGTACTGGTTGGGGATAAGGAAGGGGATGTTACGGAGATCAGTATTCGGTCAACCATGATCCGAACATTGAATAATATCTCCATTATTGTGCCCAATACAGAGTTTGTAGAGAACGATGTTGTCAATTTTTCTCATGGAGATCCAACGTTCAGGTTGGATATCAATGTAGGTGTATCGTATTCTTCTGATTTGGACACTGTTTTAAAAGCGCTAAATGAAGTGGCAGATGAACATCCAAAAGTGATGGAGATTCCCAAATATCGGGTTCACCTGACAAATTTTGGGGACTCTGCCTGGGATATGCAGTTGCAAGTCTGGATTCCGAATGTGAAAGAGAGATATATTCTCAGAAATGAGATTAATCAGTCAATTGTCAGAAAGTTCAGGGAACACAAAATAGAGATCCCATTCCCGCAGAGAGACCTCCATGTGAGATCAACAGTTTCACTTCCGGTAGAAAAACCCGGCACTGAAAAACCCACCGCAGAAAAATCAGGCACTGAAAAACCTACGGATGAAGAATAAGATCTAATACCGATCTAACGTTCTTTTTTCCATCAGATCGACATAGGCCTACTCACCAAACGATCCGGCAGGCCCGGGAAAAACAACCGGACTCTCATAACCATCCTCAGATACACTGGCTACTCCAAAATAGTAATTATCGATAACGATATTTTCGAGTGTATACTCTGCAGTATTTCCGGTAGGCCGTGCATTTGTCCAAACCGGTGAGGTCGTTAAGCGCCAATATATTTTATATCCGGATAGATGAGGATTTTGGTTGGAGTCAAGAGCATCCCAACTGAGAGTGGTGCTGGGTTGAACAGCGCCTGTTATCTGGACACCGGACGGTGGACTTGGAGCTTTTGCCATTCCGGCTAAGGAAACCACGTTCAATGCGGTTAGTTTTGCTGCATAATCAAAATCAACACCTTCAATTACATCCCCATATTCGATTCCATTTTGAACCCGGATATCCTGATGTTGTCGTTCATATTGTTCATTGGTTTCCATAATTCGAACAGCCGGGAAACCGACGTCGTTAAAAGGGCGGTGGTGTCCACCACGCCCAAATCGGTCAAGCCGATAGATCATCATAACATCGAGGTTATCGATATAGTGGTGTCCCATAGTATGGATATAACGGGCGAGATTTCGGGATGGAGAATCCACTTCACCGCCACTAAATCGTCGGATACGAGCTTCTCTTTCCGTTTCCACTGCCCGTGTACCCTCAGAAAAAACACGTGCTGTTGTATTGTTAATAATTCCGTTGATGCCCTCAATATTTCCGATCATATCGTTATTCAAAACAGCTTTAATTCGCCAGTTATTTTCAATGGCATAATCAGCGAGAATTTGTCCACCAAATAGGCCCTGCTCTTCACCTGAAAGCCCTGCATAAACAATCGTACCTGAAAATTCATGTTTGGATAAAACACGGGCGGCTTCAATGGTTCCGGCCATTCCTGAGGCATTGTCATTGGCGCCCGGGGAATCCGTAATGGCATCCATTACATCCGATGCCCGGGAGTCAATATCGCCTGTCATCATCACAATACGATTAGAATCTGATGTGCCGCGTTGCACAGCAACAACGTTTACAATATTTACCGGATCAGGAATACGGTTTTCACCTCCGACTATTCCGCTGACATAAAACACCTCAAGACAGCCTCCACATTCCTCTGAAATTTTTTCAAACTCCGCTTTGATCCAACGACGTGCTGCACCAATTCCACTGGTTTGAGATGTGGTATCCGACATTGTATGGCGATTTTCAAAACCGGCTAAAATTCGAATATCTGTTTCAAGACGATCTGCTGAGACGGAATCCGCAAGATCTTTTAGAAACGGCTGATAGGCCGGACCGGATGATATACCACTGTTGGCATTGGTTTGCGCCATCAGAGGTGCAGATATTGAGAGGATTATCGCAGTGAGAAAGAGGGATAGAATAGTTTTCATTGTATGTACGCAACTGGATTCAGTGATTTTATGTCACAAATGATATAGAACAGAGAGTTGATTCGCAAGCAGAAGAGGAGTGAAAAGTAGAAAAGTTAGAAGTAAAAAGTGTGGCGATTCCCGTGTAAGTTAAAAGTGTTTTTTTCTTCTCTACTTTTCACTCTGTACTAATCTAATACAAATCGAAACGTTATCGAGCCCCACTGAGTTTCCTGTGGTACACCGGATGGAAGTCTGGAAAATCGCCAGCTTCGCAGGGTTCGCATCACTTCGCGTTCCAATTCCGGATTCATTTTACGCAAGGGTATAACTCTCCCCAGAGAACCATCCGGTTGAACCTCAAATCGAATAGTAATAACAGCTTCTTCATTTGTTTGATTGGTGGGCAGTGGTTGAACCATCGGTGATCGGTTCAGTTCGCCTTCCCATTGAAGATCGTATGGAGCGGATCGGTCTGCACTGTTTCCAATTCCCTGATCAACATTGGGATCACCAACGGCCCCTCGAACGTCACCACTCTCGGGAACACCTTCGCGTATCTGTTCGGCTTCTTGAGTCTGTGGTGGAGACATCTCTTCAACGACATCCTCAGTAACTTCTGCTGTCTGCGGGTCTATAATTTCCGTTTCCGGTGTTTCAATGACCTCGTCATCTATGATTACTTCAGTTTGATCGGGAAGGTCAACAGGTTTTACTGTCTCTTCAACAGGTCTTTGAGGAGTTTCAACCGGTTGCACAATTTCCGGCTCTGGATCGTCCGGTTGGGTTTCTGCAGGGTTAGGCCTTGTCGCCACTTGTTGGCGTTCTACAGGAGCGCGTTGAGCGACGGTTCCGCTTCTAAATTCTCCCAGGGTTACTTCCATAAAAGCGGATCGCTGATCGGTAGTAAAGTCGATGGTATAGAGTAGAGCAATAATAAGGATAACCAGATGTATCGCAGCCGTAACGCTGGCTCCAAAGCGATCATCATCATCTAAATATTTTTTTATCCAATTCATCATTTTAATTAATCTCGTTCTGTTGCCATTACGATATTCATATTCAATGCCCTGCCAATATTCATTACTCTCACAGCATCATCTACTATGGCATCTCTGTCTGCACGTATTACTAACGAAGCATTTGGCTTATTCTGATATGCTTGCCGAATTGCAAGCGAAAGATTAGCTCTGGCGATCTGTTCTCCATCCACAAAAAAATCACCATCCGGTGTTACGGCTACTGAAATTTGATTCGCTTCACTTGTTACACTGGATGTAGCTTGAGGTACATTGACCTTGATACCAAAATTGGTCACAAATGAGGATGTGAGGAGGAAAAAAATGAGCAACAGCAATATAATATCAGTCAATGACGACTGAGAGAACATAAATAAGGGTTCATTCAGCTTGCTGCCTTCTCTAAATTCCATAGAATTAATCCTCCTGACGTTTTTTAGGTGCCGGAGCTTGAAGAAGATCCATAAAATCAGCAGAGGCGTTTTCAAGTTCGAAGATGAGTCGATTAATCTTACCCAGCAGATAATTATAGAATCCGAAAGCGATAATACCGACAATGAGTCCGGCCGCTGTCGTGATCAAAGCTTCCCATATTCCACCGGCCAGTACACTTGGATTTACATTTCCCTGAAGTGATTGGATATCCATAAAAGCACGAATCATACCCGTAACAGTACCTGTGAAGCCAATCAGTGGTGCTACCCCGGAAATGGTTGCAAGCCAGTTCATTCGTTTTTCAAGTTGGAAAATCTCCTTTTTACCGGCTTTTTTAATAGAATCCTGAATATCAACGATCGGTCGGCCCAGTTTACGAATACCGGCTTTTAAAATTCTGGCGAGTGGTTTGTCAAACTCTTCGCAGTATTGAATCGCCCTTTGTTGACTGCCTGATTTTAGCAGAGTCTCAATTGTATTAAGTGTATTATTGATATCCATTTTAGAATTCTCCAGTGATCTCCATCTTTCTGCAATCACATAGATTGTTATTACAGATAAAATAAAGAGAGGGATCATTAATAATCCCCCCTGAGATAGAATTTCTAAGAAAGAGACAGATGAATCATCCTGCAACATATCCATAAGCAGGGAATCAGTCTCCGTAGTTTGAGCCTGTAAATTTAATAAGTAGATGATATTCATGTAAGTATTTATTGTTGCTGTATACGTTGGATGAAATTATTTTCATTGTAAGGTTCGGGTAGTGAATCTGCTACCTCTTGCGCATCCGGGATGCTTTCAAACTGTCCGAGACTCACTCTCCAGACTTCAATTCCGCCTACGGTTCTTGAGGTAACTTGAGTTCTATATCCTTCAGTGCTAAGATTATCAGCAACCTGGCTGGCACGGAATTCATTATAAAATGAGTGCACTACTATAGAGTATCCGTCATTTGCTTCCTCTATCAAATTCCCTGTGAGACCATAGAGCTCTCCCTGAGTTGAAACTTCTGATTCATTCATTTGTTCCTCATTCGGAATTTGTACTTCATCTGAAATCTGTACTTCAATCTCAGATTCCTCACCGGATTCATCAGAATTTTCTTCAAAATTTTCAGTATTTGAGTCATTTTCTGTGAGACCTGTTATTTCAGTATCCTGTTGAACAGGTTCATTTACTTCAATAGATCCATCCGAAATGGTGTTCATTGGACGATTAAAGTATAAAATTGAGCCAAAAATAAGAACAGAAATAAATGCCAGTATTGCCCAGACGGCACTACGATCCTTCTTTTTGCGAGGGGTTTTTTTGATGATTGGTTTTGAAGAGGGCTCGGATTTTGGTTTGGGGGTCGGTTTAGATTTTTCTGTCGAACTTTTTTGATCTGTTTTAGGAACTACTATAACATCATCACCAACAATATTTGATATTTGATCGTCATCACGTGGAATGGCTGTATTTCTTTCAGGTTTAAGTTCAACCGGTTTCATTCCGGCATATTTAAAACTGATCTCAGTAGAAAGTTCTTCTGAAGGCTCAAATTTTAACTCACCATCTTGGTCAAAGAAAAATAGACCAAATTCTTTGATCTCAAGCGCTTTACCTCTATCGGCAGCATCAATAATTCTTTCTATTAATTGATCAAGTTGAGCTTCAACATCCTCGCGTGCCAGATCTGTCTTATCGGTCAGCAATTCAATTAGTTTCTTTCTGTCAATTGTCATTGGAAACCTTAATGTTTGATTTAAATTCAAGAACATCCTTGGGTGGCATCATGACTACCTTACCATTACTGTATCTTTTTTGGTGTTGTTCATAATGAATGACTTCAAATGCGCCGAAGCCATCTATCTCTATACTATTCTTCTCAACTAAATGTTCACGCAATATTTCTTTAAACGCTTTTATAAATATTGTATCCATGAATTTAAAATATGTATGTGAATCCTACGAAACCCTGGAATCCTTGCTCCTTATATCCACCCCAGAATTCATAATCTTCGTTTAATATGTTAAGTAATTTACCATATATCCCATATTTCTCCGATAGCGATATTTCAAACTTACCTCCAAGCAGAACATAAGCCGATAAATTCTCACCTAAATGATCTTCTCGAATACCGGAGTACTCACCCCAGCCTTCAATCAAAAGATCTCTTACGGGTCTAACGGAAACTGCAGCTTTCAATGAGAGTGATTCAGAAAACGGAATCTTGCCACCATTTGATAATTTTGGAATCTGCCAGTGACCATCAATATTTATCCAAATTACATTGGGTCGTAAATCCTGACTTAATCCACCATAGATCCTTAAAATATTAGCATCCATGAAATTTGCCATGTAATAGGCTTCCCCAGCATCCAACGCTCCGCTTGCTATAGGTCGTCTTGAATAGTACTGAAAGTTTTTGACATCTTGAAAAGATACACCGGCTAATATTTTAGTTCCATAAAAGGGTTCCATCAGGATCTCGCCCAAAGCCAGAATCTCATATTGATGTTTCAGAGTTGAATTCAGGTCATAAAAACGATTTTCATTCTGAAGTGAGTAGATAGTGGAATGGGATGGGGTAGCAGATAAAATCCCTCTAATATTAAATCCGGTGAAGAATCTGTGTTTCACTTCAATCTCCGGAGAGAAATAAATTTTAAAATCTTCTGTAGCATCAGTCACGGAGCTGAATCCAAGACCGGCTTTTACGTCTGTCCGATAATTAAACAGTCTTTCATAATGAGCTGAAAGTGTGGAAACAGACCATAAATTACTCTCTCTAAATAGAGGATTGATGGATCCGCTCTCATTTTTAAATCGAACTCTATGAATTTCGTTGATTTGATTGCCTAACCTGGAGTACTCTGCATCGAAGTTTATTCCCCATTCGGTAGATTTTCCGTTGTAATCAATATCTGATATGGATTTATAATTATGATTAAAGCCATCCAGCGACAATCGAAGTCCACTTAGAGATGTGGATGCTATATTTAAATCCGCAGCTCCTCTTAATCCGGTGAACTCAATTCGGGTATCTGCATTCAAAAAATCATCACGGGAGTTTGTATCCCAATATGTACCATCTGTAGTGTTAAATTGAAGCATATGATTAAAATTGGACTCTACACCGGCAACCATTGTCAAATCGGTTCGATCAGACAAGCGGTTGAACGATTTGATTGAAGCATCAAAAAAACGATAGGAGGTGGTCACTTGTTCATCGTGGCCATTACTTGAGCGTAAAATTGCTGATCCAGATACCCAATTTTTATCGCTTAATTGGGTTGTTGTAAACAGATCGATCTCCGGTGAGATGTTACTGCCGATTCCTCCTCTGAAAAATGCGTATCGAGGCAGTGCATATCCCAATGGATTGAATTCAGGGGGTTCCGGTCTGTCTAATGTTCCAACCGGGAGATTTGCAGCAATCGCTTCGTAGGATTCAATGAATGGCAACCTGTTGGGATCGGTTTGAAAAACCCGGGGTCGTGGATTGAATCCAAGGATGGGCTGTCGTCTCAAACCGGGAAACCGAGCCTGAAATTGACTTCTGATCTCAATATCCTGGGGATCAATTTCAGGCAATAGAGACTGCTCGTTATCTACCTGTGTCGATTGTGCAGTAAGAATGTCTGACACAAAAAGTGTACCAATGCAGATGCAAATTATGAGAGAAAATCGAATCATATTTCAGTCGGTGTCAAAGATGATAATACTAATATAAGATACCATAAGTTTTACGAAAAATTAAGAATTTGCTTTTTGGCTACTATTCATTGTAACCATTTTATCCCACCATAAAACAATAGGGCCTACAATAAAAACAACAATCATAGTAACAGCGTGAATTACCGTCGCAAACGTTAATGCTTTTGCAAGAGGAACGTCATATAACAGATACAAACTCTGTTGAATCAATAAGTGATACGATCCGATACCGGCCGGTGTTGGTATAGATAACCCAATAGATGAGAAAACAGTTAATACAACAGCATCCCATATATCAAGGTTAAAATCGATCTGCATCTGCAACATATAGAACGGGATATAAACCATTAGAATATATCCCATCCAGATACAAATTGTTAAAAAAAGGAAAAGAGGCCAGTTTTTGACTTTGTTTAGTGATATCAATCCCTCACTGAATGACCTTGTAAACGAAATCAACTTGATAAAAAATGGATTTGTTGTCTCTATACGACTATCGATGTACACCATCAGCTTGTAAAAAACCCACAATGAGAGTAAAAGGAGTAGAATTAACAGTGGGACAAAAAGGTAGTAAGTTGATGACCAATTTTCGATACCCAGCAGGTTTTGCAAATCACCAAAGTCCTTGATCAACCAAAAAACAGTCATCATGGTAATTGTAAGCATGGTCAATATGTCAAAAATTCGCTCGGCAAAAACTGTTCCAATTAAATTACCGGATTCAAGACCTGTTTTTTTAGCGACATAAACAGGCCTGGAAATCTCACCAAGGCGCGGTACGATATTGTTGACAACATATCCAAGCATAACACCAGCAAAAAGAGTGCTTCGATTCGTATTTTGAAATCCATCCGGCAACAAAAGACGCCACCGTTCAGCTCTTAAATAGTGGCTTAAAACAAGAAAGAATGTAAAAAATGGGACCCAATAATAGTTGACCAGTAAAATCTGTTGCCACAATTCATCAAAATTTATACTCCTAAAGGCAAACCATAAAAAAAGGAGAGCAACGGCAATAGATAAAACGATGTTGAGTGTCTTAAATCGCATCAGATATCGTGGCGTAAATCAATCCATTCGGCATCATCCGGATAGTTGAATTCAAAAAGGTTTTCATTTTCATCAATAAAACGGCCATTACTAAAAACTGTAAACAGTTCATTTTCGACCTGATCAATAGCTTCAATTCTATATGGAACAGCTGAACTATCCAGATAAATTGTAACACTGACAAAAATGGAAAAGGGGTCATCCGATTCCAGGCGAATAACCGTTTGGCCGTTTTCGAACCGTTGTTCGTTTACTGTAAAACTATCATCCACCCCTTGAAGCATTCTGGAGGGGGCAAAATCATCATCTTCCTCAATATAATCACTGATAATGACACGATTTTTTGTGGAATCATAGACTCTGGATATGTCATCATCCACTACCATGAAATTACTGCCGCTATTCATTTTATACTTCTCTTTTCCTACCCAAATGGTGCCGGTTGTAAGTTGTTGTTCACCGGTAAATGTATCGTTGTATTCGTGAGTAAATTCAGCAAAAAATACTCTGCTGTTCTCAAATTGGGATTTTAAAAGATCAAATTGAGGGGTATCTGATTGAGCTGATACAATAGCCGGTTGATATAAAAAGATCAGAAGCAGGAGCAACGGATAACTTCTATAGATTAAGTTCATCAAAAATTTCATCTAAATCCTCCTCTTCTTTTATTTTGACATCACGGGCGGTACTTCCTTGAAACGGGCCAACTACACCTGCATTGTAGAGTTGGTCAATAATCCTGCCTGCTCTGTTATAACCGATTTTCAGTTTCCGCTGCAATAGTGATACGGATCCTTGTTGATGCAGAACAACTAATTTTGCTGCATCTTTAAAATATTCATCGATATCGTCGAGCGGATCCGGAATTCCGGATTCTTCACTTTCTACCACCGGCAGTGCAAAAGGTTTCTTGTATCCTGTTTGGTTTCCAATGAATCCGGCTATTCTCTCCACCTCATCAGATGAGACATAGGCATTTTGAATTCGAATCATCCCGGCCCCGTTTGAGAAGAGCATATCTCCCCGTCCTACCAGCTGATCAGCTCCACCGGTATCCAGGATGGTCCTGGAGTCTACTTTGGAGGCAACCTGATAGGCGATTCTGGCCGGAAAATTTGCTTTGATAGTTCCTGTAATCACATTTACCGAAGGCCTCTGTGTCGCAACCACCAGATGAATCCCGATGGCCCTGGCAAGCTGTGCAATCCGTGCAATGGGCTCCTCTATCTGTTTACCGGCTGTCATCATTAAATCAGCAAGTTCATCAATCACAACAACGATGTAGGGCAGGTGTCTGTGTCCCAATTCTTCATCCAGATCGCCACGATCAAATTTTTCATTATAGGATTTTATATCTCGAACCATCGCCATTTTTAGCAGGTCATATCGATTATCCATCTCCATCGTAACACTCTGAAGAGTCTCCAAAGCAGCTGAAGTATCTGTGATAATCGGTTCCTCAGAACCCGGTATAACTGCCAGGAAGTGGTTCTGAATGTGTCTGTATAGTGAGAGTTCAATCTTTTTAGGATCGATCAATACAAATTTAATATCGTCCGGGTGACACTTATACAGTAAACAGGTTAGAACCGTATTAATCCCAACGGATTTACCGGACCCGGTTGCACCGGCGATTAGCAGATGGGGCATTCGGGTGAGATCGATCATAAACACTTCATTTTCGATCGTTTTTCCAAGCGCAACGGGGAGATCATAATCAGTCTCAACAAATTTTTTCGTGTTGATTACTGATTTGATATAAACTAATTCCCGTGTCTTATTCGGAACTTCAATTCCAACAGCAGAACGACCCGGAATAGGTGCAATAATTCTCAACCCGTGAGCAGCGGTTGCCATTTTCAGATCATTCGCATAACTCTCTATTTTACTGATCTTAACGTCCGGAGCGGGTTCAAGTTCATAGAGTGTGACTGTTGGACCCACTATAGCATTGATACTGAGAATATCGATTTTGTGTCTTCTCAGCTTCTCCAGAATAATTTTTTTGTTTAACTGTATCTCATCCAGATCTACTTCATTTCCTTCATTCGGAGGCGAATCCAGCAAATCAATACCGGGGAATTTATATTTGATAACGGGAATCTCTTTGGCTTTTACTTTATTGATATGATCCAATTCACGTTCATCAGCCTCTTCGTCCCCTTTCCCTACAAACACAGAAATTTCAACTTCGTCATCATCTGTTTCATTGTCATCCTTCGAATCCGGTTTTTCCAATATTGCTCTGGGGGGTTTCTTTTCCAGTTCCGCACTCTCTTTTTTCTTCTCAATCTCCCGAATCTGGTCCTCTTTTTGAGATCGTTCCAGAATGTCATCAATGGATCCCGAGGAATCCCGGTCAGATGAAATTTTCCGGGCAATTCCGGACTGCTCTTTTGAAGCCTTTTCAGCGGCTTGCCGTTGTTTCAGGGCTTCATTTCGCTCTAATTGTTTTTTGGACTCTTCCCGTTTTTCACTCTTGTCTTGAAACCAGACTTTAATTCTATCTATTGATTTCTGTAGATCACGGTCTAATAGAAGTAACAGAGAGACAAAAAGTAGTACAAAAAGAATGATGATAGATCCAATCCCGGTAATATTTTGCAAAATACCGGCAATATAGATACCTGAGTTGCCACTCCAGGCCATGTCATAAGCTTCATATTCATTATAAAACCAACCTAATGTGGTTGAGATAAGCAGCAGCATCCAGATACCGTAGGTTATGGGCCAAAGCAATTTGGCTAAATCTTTCAGACGAAATACAAACCATCCAAAACTGAACAGGATGATGGGTATAATGATACTGACATATCCAAAAAGAACATGTACAAACAGAAATGAGATGTACGTTCCAACAACTCCAAGCCAGTTGTTTACCTGCAATGATACTCCCTGATCTACCCTAAAGAGTGAATCGAAAGAGAGATTTTTAGCTTGTGGGTAATCGCCCGGATCATAGGATGCGATACTCAACAATACAAGGATTGAGATCGCAATGATCAGAATCCCCGTAATTTCCATCTTTCTGGAGTAGCTGATCCGTCCAAGAAGGGGTATGGAGCTCTTATTTTTAGCCATTTTTAAGTGTGATCATTCCCTCATTTAAATAGGGTAATACGTCAGTAATATCGGTCTGACAACAGTATTCGATATCGTCCGTATCAATCAAGGTTTTGAGTCTTTCCGCGTGATTGCTCTGATGGATGATGGTTGCGATGTTATCTTTGTACGTATCATAGAGTGTAAAAGCAACTCTTACACCATCCCTCGACTTTTCGGGTAACGTACCATTTGAAAGTTTATAGATGATATTTCCTGCCAATAATATGTCTTCAAAAGCCAAACGGCCTTTCCATCCCGCACATACCAATACGATATCGGTTTCCTGTGTTTTTAAAAATTCAACAACGGCTGAGACATTCAAAAAAGCGGCAACACAGACATTTGATGATCCGAACGTTTTTTTAATCGCTTTTGTGCCGTTGGTTGTGTTGAAAATCAGTTTTTTATTGGCGACAACCTCTTTTGTGTACTCAAAAGGAGAATTCCCGAGATCGTAGCCATCAATCATAACGCCATTTTTTTCACCGCAGAGCAGATAGTTTTCAGAATCAACATTCATTGCGATTTTACTGGCTTCCCCCATATCAGCAACCGGAATAATCGCATCAGCGCCGTTCATTAATGCAGTAACGATTGAGGAGCTGGCACGCAGAACATCAATCACAACCGATGTTTTATCTCTTAACTCAATTTCATTAAATGAGTTAAGTGAAAAAAAGACATCGATATTTTTAAGGTTTACCATATAAAACGACCAATTATTTTTTTAGAAATGGGGGCTTTACCACGATGGCTTCAGCTTTTTTATTTCTGATGTTAATGATTATTTTCTCACCCTCAATTGCTTTCTCATTAGATAGATATCCCATTCCGACAGCTTTATTAAGTGTAATGGATTGTGTTCCACTCGTAACAAAACCTATTTCAGATCCCTGCTGGTCTTCGATGGTATATCCGGACCTTGGAATACTCCTGGCTTCAGTCACTTCAAAACCCATTAGTTTTCGTTTGATTCCTTCATCTTTCTGTTTTAACAAAGCTTTTTTACCTATAAAATTCTCTTTTTCTAACTTGGTAAGCCATCCCATACGGGCTTCCAGTGGAGTGGTATCTTTTGTAATGTCATTACCGTAAAGGGCATAACCCATTTCAAGACGCAGCGTATCTCTGGCACCTAAACCTACCGGTTTGAGGTTTAGATTTTCCCCGGCTTTAAAAAGCGCTCTCCAAATCTTAATGGGATCTGATTTTGAGTGATCAATATAGAGTTCAAATCCCGGTTCACCGGTGTATCCGGTTGCTGAGATGATAATCTCCTGTTCGCCGGCTACGGATCCTTTTTCAAATGTGTAAAAACCGATACTGTTGACGTTAACGTCTGTTAATTTTTGCAATATTTCGGTAGCTTCCGGTCCCTGAAGAGCCAATAGAGCAATATCATCAGATCTGTTTTCAAGTACAGCTCCCATACTGTTTTGGCCGGATATCCAGTTAAAATCTTTTTCTATATTGGACGCATTCACAACCATCATATAGTGATTTTCTTCCATCATATAAACCAGTAAATCATCAACGATGCCCCCATCTTCGTAACACATTGCGCTATACTGTGCTTTGCCCGGAGTCAGTTTTGAAGCGTCATTGATCGTTACCTTTTGAATTAATTTCAACGCATTAGGGCCGGAAACATAAAATTCACCCATATGAGATACATCAAATAGTCCGGCATGTTCCCTGACGGCTGTATGTTCTTGCCTGATTCCTTCATACTGAACCGGCATTTCAAAACCACCAAAGTCGATTAATTTAGCACCAAGATTTTTATGTTCTTGGTTAAATGGGGTTCGTTTTAACATTGATTGATCAACTTTTTCTATAAATAATGAATGATTGAATTGTGTAGCTGATGATATTCTTCTGTCTGTTTCCAACGAATTCACTTCGTTACATACTCAATGCAACTAAAATGAGTACAATCTTTGTTTATAACGTCAAGATGGTTGGAATAAATTCTCTTTTAGATTTTGTGCACGGTGGAATATATCATTAACTGCAGAAAATAGTGAAAGATCTTTGTTATTCTTTCGCTGATTTAAAGATTCAGTACCGTAGTGACGTTTAATTTCCGTTAAAATCTGACTATCTTAACAAGGTAATAAAACATTTAATAGTTAAACAGTTATGTCAATTCATAAAGAACAGGTTAAAAGTGCACTCTCTTATGTGATGCACCCGGAATTTCAGAAAGATCTGATCTCTCTTGAACTGATTCAGGATTTAGTTACGCAGGAAAAATTTGTTTCATTCACCCTTGAGCTTCCCCGCAAAAATGATGCGCTCGCAAACCATTTGAAGAAGGAGTGTGTGGCAGCCATACATAAATATGTTGATCCAGAAGCGGTATTGGACATAACAGTTGGAATAAATATATCAAGACAGAAGGAACTTGAAGGAGAAGATCCCGAGCCTAAAGCGGCCCAAGAGCCACAAGAGAGAACGGTTCTCTCGGGAGTAAAACATGTGATTGCAGTTGCTTCCGGGAAAGGTGGGGTTGGAAAATCAACGGTTGCAGCGAATTTGGCAGTTTCACTTTCACAGGCCGGTGCAAAAGTGGGACTTTTAGATACGGATATCTATGGTCCATCCGTCCCCACTCTATTTGGGGTAAAGGAGAGGCCAAATATTACAACACAGAAAAAATTGGTACCGATCTACAAACATGGAGTTCATCTGGTATCCATGGGTTTTTTGGTTGATACAGATCAGGCTATGGTTTGGAGAGGCCCGATGGTGACCAGTGCTGTAAAACAGTTTATGCAAGAAGTAGAGTGGGGCGAACTGGATTACCTGATTCTGGACCTTCCGCCGGGTACGGGTGACATTCAGCTGACGATTGTTCAGACTGTACCGCTTACCGGCGCTGTCATTGTTTCAACCCCTCAGGTTGTGGCACTGGATGATGTTCGCAAAGGCGTGGCCATGTTTCAGAAGGTCAATGTTCCGGTGCTTGGCGTGATTGAAAATATGGCCTACTTTATTCCGGAGGATATGCCTGAGAAGAAATACTATATTTTTGGCAAACACGGAGCAAGAAAACTGGCTCAAAAACTGGAAGTTCCTTTTTTAGGTGAAATTCCCCTTCGTGAGCAGATCCGTGAAACAAGTGATTCCGGAACTCCGATTGTAGCTGCATCCCCAACATCTGCATCTGCAATCGGTTTTAAAGAGATTGCAAACCGAATCCACCAGTCACTCGCTATGCTGGATCAAAAATCAAAAAAAGTAGAGATCAATATCCGTCCTTAGTAGAGTGCTCCGATCACATTACAGGAATTTGATTCCGAAGATCAGGTTAACGAAATAACATCAATTTTTTAGTGGATATGTCTCCATCAACAATAATACGATAGAGATAAATTCCACTGGAGAGCCCACTCAAATCTACATTCACATTGTAACGCCCGCTCTGTTGACGGGTATTCACAATGGACCGTATATGTTGGCCATTCACACTAAAAAGATCTAATGATACATTGGATTCTTTTGCCAAGGCATAAGAAATGGTAGCGCCGGATCCGATATTTACTACCGGATTGGGATAACTTTGATCCAGGCGCGCGATTTCATTTGCAGGTAAAGATTCTCCGGTAAGTTGAACAGTGATAGGGCTGGGTGTATTTTTTGCATTGTGATGAATTGTGAGAACTGCATTTTTGATACCGTCACTTGTCGGAGTAAACAATAGAGGCAAGTTAAACTCAGATCCTGCGGGAATAATAAATTCTGATCCGCTTAAGAGAGTGAATTGAGTATTATTGGATTCAAGCCTGATTTCGAGTTCATCATCTGAATTTAAATCATTTCGAATGAGAAGTGATCGTTCAATGATCTCTCCGACAGTGGTGACTCCAAAGTTTATATCATTTGAAGCAAGATTTAACACAGAAAATGGGGATAAGAACTGCAGACAAGCTTCACCCAGAGGCCACTCCATATCTCTGAGTAAACCGCAAAACAGCGGACCCGGTGAGTGAACAGCAAAAGCCCTGTCGATACGTGGCCTCATAAGTGCATTTGGAGTACCTGTAAATGTAGCCTGATCAAAATGGGAGTAGGTAGAACCGGGCAGATATTCCGTTGGAGTGAAGAGTTTGGCCCGGTCGGCTGTTTCATCTATCAGAGGCAGGCTGATCTCTTCCCCTTCCAGATAGACTCCACCACGCAGGCCGGTGATCGCTTCACGCAGATCGGTAGATGGATTGCCATAGAAATTCGTATCTATCAAATTATTAGAATCTTCATCAACCGCATGAACGTCAAAAATAAAGGGCATGGGGGGATCCCCTGAACCCCATTCGGCAACGTCACTTTCTTCTTCTGAAGAAATACTGCCAATAAAACCAATTCCATGTCCTATTTCATGGAGCACAACGGTTACAAAATCGATCAAATTTTCCGGTGTGTTACCATCGGTTCCGAAATACCAACGATCAAAATTGCAGTTCATATTTACATTGATATCGTGATTCAGATTATCGATTTGATCCCGAATAGGCTCTCCAGATAAGGCGGTTAAATGAGAAATGGAGTACCACGTGTTTGGCAGACCCACTCCCGGCAATTGGACAATCCGTGTGGGGGCTGCCCCTCCCAGTGTGATTCTATCATCATCGTTCTCAAAATTTCGCCAGGTTGCACGAACTCGTAAAGGAACATCTGACTGAATATGCAATGCCCAAATATTGAGTGCATATTCAAAAGCATTGATAGCTTCCTGTGGCCAGTTAGAAGTTGGGCATGCGTTCTGTCCGTCGGGTAAATAATCAACCTCAAACAAGGTTTCGGTTGATTTGTTCATGAGATTCAGTAAACGTTCATCCGGTTTTATATAATAAAAAGCGTTGATATCGGTAGGGTTCAATGTACAGACTTCATGCTCATGTGGAGAGGGCATGTATCGCAGTTGCGACATATCAATCTGTTGCCCGTGAACGTCACTAGCAAAAAACAGCAGCAAAACTGCACTAAATAAAAATAGACTCTTTTTCATTACCGCAAATTAGTTAAAATCCTGATATCTGATTTTGATAAATTTTCACTATCAGATTTAAATTTGTACAATAAAATACTTCTAAAGTTAATCACTGAAAACTACTACTGTTTTAAACAATATGTAAATGGGAACGTTGATCAGGTGGGTGATTATTATAGTAAAAGTTTCGGTTAATGTAATAACACAATATGAACGTGAATAAAAAAAGAGAAACATTCAGAAATATTGCCGGACTTCTATTTTTTATCGGAGTCTGTTTTTTAACAGCCTGGATAGGTGCGCAGGTATCTCCCGGAATAGCCACCGGTGATTGGTATGAATTGATCATCAAACCGGATTGGAATCCACCGGGTTGGATTTTTGGTCCGGTCTGGACCATTCTCTACACGATGATGGCGATTTCAGCTTGGATAATATGGAAAAAGTCGGGATTTGCCGGAGCTAAAACCGCACTAACCCTCTTTTTTATTCAGCTTTTTTTAAATGGTTTATGGTCGCAGATTTTTTTTGGGCAACAGGAGATCGGCTGGGCATTTGCAGAGATCATCGTACTTTTGATTACGATTATATTTACAACGCTCTATTTTTTTAAGCAGAGTAAACTAGCGGGTTGGTTAATGGTCCCCTACATTTTATGGGTGACATTTGCCACCTATCTTAACTATACGATTTGGATATTGAATTGACCCTTATTTTATGATGGTCATTTTTTGAACATCCATTACTCCATCTGCCACAAAACGAAGCAGGTATGTCCCGGAAGCAAATGAATAAGCTTGTAAGGGTTCAATATAAACACCGGCTGACTGATTCTCATCAACAAGAACAGCAACTCTTCGTCCTCCTATGTCAAAAAGATCGATCAATACATTGGTTTGTGCGGATAATTGATATCGTAAATTGGTAACCGTATTGAACGGATTGGGATAATTGTCATTAATCTTTGTCTCATCCACAACAGATGTGAACGTAAAGGTTTGGCTCCATCTGCTTTCTCCACCGATATTGGAAGCCCGTATTCTCCAATAATAGATCTGAGCCGGCTCCAACGGAATGGCATTGTTGAATTGAGGCGATGTCACAGTATCACTGATCGGAAGAGAGGAGAAATCCTCTTCTGTAGAAATTTGAATTGTATAATCTGATGCCCGGGCACTGGGTTCCCAAATGAAATCCGTCAATAGTGGCACCTGTATTTGATTATCGCCCGGTCGAACAACAGCTGTGACCTCCACCGGTTTTTCAATAATGGTAGTAAAAGACCACACATCACTCCAATCGGTGGTATCGGCATTATTGGAAGCTCTGACACGCCAGTAATAGGTAGTTGAAAAATCGAGATCTTGTGTCGCCGGATAACGTCCATTTGCCAATAATTCATCAATAACCGGATCTGAAAAATCTGATGTAGTTGAAACTTGAAGATTGTAACGATCTGCACCGGACTCCTCCCGCCATACGAACTCAAAACCGGGTCGTGCATTGATAAATCCGTCTCCAGGTGAAATAAGGGTTACTTGATCGGGAAGGCCAACTTGTGTGGTAAAACGATAGGTACTACTCCAACTACTGGTGCCGGATGGCCCTGTTGCCCGAACTCTCCAAAAATAAAGTGTGGTGTAATCTAGTTCACTGCTGACCGTTAAGGAAGTTCCACTCACTGTTTCATTTAAAACATTTTCTGTATGAGTAAAATCTCTGGATAACTGTACCTGATAGCTGTTAGCTCCGTTCACGTCATTCCATACCAGTTGTGGAGTAAGTCCTCGGTTCTTCGATCCATTTCCGGGCAGAGCAAGCAGTGTCCGTTCCAGCGGGGCTGTATCTTCGATTAACATTTCACAGGCAGGTCCGAGTGGCCATTGCATATCTTTCAGCATGCCACAAAAAACCGGTCCGGGGCTATGAATGGCGAGAGCGGTTGGAATTTGGGGCCTCATCAGAGCACTGTTTCCGTATTGCCCATCAGTATTAAAGAAAAATTGATTTAAATGTGAATAGCTGGAACCGGCCTGAAAGGAGTTTGGAGCCCAGAGTGGGACACGCAGATTGTTTAGAGAAAATTCCCCTTCCATTCCGCTAAAAAACACACCATCTCCCACTCTGCCTGTAACAGCACGAAAGAGTTCTCGTGAGGTTTCATTGGGTTGATTCAGAGGATAAACTTCTTCGTCGATCAGGTTGTCAAAGAGTCCGTCCAGAGCAAACAGATCATAGACTAAAGGCAATCGTTCGCCGGATCCCCCAGTTACAATGCCCCAATCTGCTGTTTGGGCGTTATTATTTCCTGTTACAGACCCTAAAAAGCCGATACCATGTCCTATTTCATGAAGTAAGACGGTGACGAAGTCAAACTGTCCGGGCGGTGTAATGGCGTCTGTTCCAAAGTACCAATTATCTCTATCACAGGAGATATTGACATTGATATCGCTTGTTGCTGAAACATTATCTTGATCCTTCACATCACTGCCCAAAAGCGCATTGACTTGTGCAATCGTATAAAATGTATTTGGAAATACTCCACCACCTGTAAGAGCAAAAATTGTAGTAGGCCCGGCACTTCCCAACGTATTTTCTCCAAGTGATCTCCAGGTAGCGTTGATGGAAATCGGAACCGCTGAGTTTAGATGACTGCCCCAGAGTTCAGTAGCATAATCAAAAGCTTCAATGGCTTCAGCCGGCCACTCTTCTCCGCCACAGTTACTCAGGTAGTTGATTTCAAAAGTGGCTCCGCCATCGGTAGCTTTGGCTTTTAATTGATTGGTTGCCGGGTTGTATCTGAAATGATCATCATAATCAAGCGGTTCCAAAACGCAAATTTCCTGAATATCTTCCGGTTCGATCGTTATCATTCTCTCTATTTGGATCTCTTGTCCATATACTGAGAGGCTTATGATAAATGAAGCGGTTAATGCTGCGACAAAAGAGAGAGAGAATTTTTTTGACATGAAGTTAATACGTTTAAAATGACAAAAACTGATGAAATAATAGAGAAAAAATTAGATTATTGCTCAAATTGAGATTGAATAGTGAAAAATTCGAATTCAATATGAATCATGAAAAACGATCTGACAGTCTGTTAATAAGATATCCGCTCTCAACAAGAGCTTGCGAGGCAAAACTGCCAAAGAAATCGGTTACGGATTCAAACTCTTTGATAAATCCTGCTTTATCATCTTTTTCTACCATCTCCATCAATGATTTTTGATGATTAAAAAATGATAGAAGCAGGTCGCGACGTTCCTGATTTGAGAATACGATATCTGCATACAGTTCAGCACTTTGAGCAAAAATTCGACCGGTCATCATCAACTCTGCACGATAAATCGGGCTTGAATAATCCAGCATTTCAGTTGGATTCAGGTCAAACTCTTTCATAAAAGATCCATGGAGTAAAGCTACAAAATGGCGGAGTCCCTGCACAAGATGCATAACGTGGTCATGTTTTTGTGGATTTGCTTCAATAATTCGCATACCCCAAAGTTCGCACTGTTTTCTATACCACTCTCCCTTTTCTGCATCCCGTCCGGAACAGATCACCATCAACTGTTTTGAAAGGTTTGGGACATCAGGGCCGTGCATAGGGTGGAGCCCGATTACCGGGCCGGGATGAGCTGAGGTCATTGCCCGAAGCGGATCCTCTTTGTTACTGGTAAAATCGGCGAGGATTGTGTCCGGTTTTAATTTAGGAGCGAGACGATTGATAACATCAACAGTCACATTAATAGGTACGGATACAATGACCATATCTAGTTTTGGGGCTATTTCATCCAGCTGATGCCAATTACCTTTGTCAATGCTGTAGGCGTGATGATCACTCTGTTCAGTAAATTTTCGATAGAGTTTACCCATTCCACCCTCTCCACCGACATAGAGAATGTGTTTTGGTTCAGTAGTAGATCTTGGAAAATGATCGGCAGATTGCGTAGCTCGGGATGCCGACATCACCATTCTGAGAAAATCCTCTGCCCACTCTGGATCCAAACCCCGCTCAAGGGCTTTTTTTCTAAAAGAGTCTGTTTTTTCCAGTTCACGTTTCGCGACAAAGACCGGGAGCTGTTTTTCCACTTTTTTCTTTAGCACATCTTGAACCACACTTTTTCTCTGTTTAAGAAGATCAAGAATCTGTTCATCAATCGAATCGATCTGATTGCGTTGGTTTTTTAAATCGGGTTGTTCACACATTAGGGGCAAAATCGTAGTAGAAAGATGGGTAATTAGATGCTACACTCCATCTGATGTTCTTTTAAATGCGTATAAAGTTAAGACTATATCATCGATATTGGTAATATGAAAATTTCAATACCAAATTCTCAGTTAAAGGATATAAATAAATGATTAAATTCTTACTAATTGAGTACTAAATTGTTATTATTGTCATTAACATTCATTTTACCGCAAGTTCATACGGTATAATTATTTGTAATGGCAAAGAAGAACATCTTAGTAATTGATGATGAGAAAGTGGTTCATCTCATCTTTAAAACGGTCCTGAATCAGGATTATCAGCTTTTTTTTGCAGAAAATGCACAAGATGGAATTGATATTCTATCTGAGCATCCGATCCATTTAGTACTTTTAGATGTAAATATGCCGGAAATTTCCGGAATTGAGTTATTGGAATCCATTATGATCGATTCCTCATTGAATCGAATCCCCGTCATTGTAGTTACTGCTTATGTAAGTGAAGAGTATGAGAAGAGGGCAAAACAGTTCGGAGCAATTGAATTTCTGGAAAAAACGAAACTTTTCTCCGAAAAGGAGAATATTTTAAAATTGGTTGAAAAGTACGCTTCAGATAAAGACGTGCAAACCCTTTCAAACTTTGATTTTAAGTTAACATTCCGAAGTATCATGACCGTTTTATTGGCTGCTTCTGATAAAGGAGATTTTATGGCTGCAGTAAGGAAGTTAGCAGAAGGTCTCTATAGAATGTTTAATATTGATAGTTTTACACTTTGGACAATTAAAGATGGCGAACCGAAGACAGCCTTTTATTTAAAAGACGGAGTCAGTGAAACTCCCCGGTCCGGTAAAAAGATATCTGCTGCCGGATTACATGTTATAAATGAAACCGGCAAACCCTATTTGGACAACAAAGCGAAAATCGATGAACTTTCTGAAAAAGAGAGTGAAGAGGCTCTACCCGGGTTACGGTCGGAAATCGGAATTCCGCTTTATGAAATTACAAATGAAGACTTAAGTGTTAATCGATGGCAGATTGGTCATGAGACAAAAATATATGGTTTTATTCATCTTAAAAGAGACCGTGTTTTTAGTACAAAGGAGTACAAAATGTTAACCCGGTTTGTGATTCATGCCGGTTCCATTCTTTTTGAGATATACAATGCAGATTTTAAAAATAAGTAGATGTTTTGCCGTAATTAATTTTTTTGAATTATCATTGTAATTCATTTCTCTCCACAGCCGGGTTTTGTTGATTCGGGCCAAAAAAGATCGTTCTATTTTCGTTTATCTCTAATATAGAGAGCTTTGGACTGTCCTTCACCTACCGATCGTTCTTCCATTTCAAAGAGTTGCATGGAATGCATAAGTTCGCCTAATTTCCTGTAACCGTAGTTTCGCGGATCAAATCCGGGGGACTGTTTGGCAATGTAACTGCCTACCGGCGCAAGATGAGCCCAGCCACTTTCATCAGAGGAAGCTTCAATCGCATTTCTTGCCAGGTTAACCAGTTTTGTATCCTGTTTTAGTAGATTTGCAGATTTCTTCCGACGGTCAGACTTCTCTTCGTCGGTTTTTGCCAATACTTCTGTGTAGATAAATTTGTCGCACGCCGCAACAAACGGTTCCGGTGTTTTCTTTTCTCCAAACCCATAAACAGTTAACCCGGACTCCCGTATTCGGGCTGCAAGTTTTGTAAAATCGCTGTCGCTTGTAACCAGACAAAAGCCATCAAACCGTCCGGTATAGAGTAAATCCATGGCATCAATGATGAGGGCGCTGTCTGTTGCATTTTTTCCTTTTGTGTATCCAAATTGCTGAATGGGCTGTATGGAGTATTCAAGAAGCAACTCTTTCCAGCTGCGTAATTGGGGGAGTGTCCAATCACCATAGATACGCTTTACACTGGCAGTACCATATTTTGCAACTTCAGCCAATAAATTCTCAGTAATGGCAGGTTGAGCATTATCCGCATCGATTAAGATTGCCAATTTTTGAGAAGATTCGGTTTCCATAGTAGACTGTTATATTGATTGAATAGTGCTTCAAAGAAGGTAATGAAAGTGTCCGACATTTGGGTCATCAAATCGATATCAAAGTTGACTCTGACCCAAAAAAAGGGGATATAGTAGTCTAAGGCAATTTTTAACGAATCAATAAATCATGCCAAAGTGTGAAATTTATCAGGATGTGAAAGGAGATTGGAGATGGCGAAGAACAGATAAAAGCGGTGAAATTCTTGAATTTTCGAAACAAGGTTTTGAAGAAAGAGAAGAGTGTGAAAAGAATGGAAAGGAAGAAGGAACTTGTACCAGTTATAAACTCAAAGTATAAAACCGGCTCGGAGCTAGAACTATTTTCAACAACGTTGAGAACATATAACGGTTTTTTAGTAATCAGGTACGAGATATTTTTTGAGCTTGTTACGGAACCATGAAAAGTGTTGTCAGATTTCATTTTCCACAAGTTGTTTTTGAAAAACAGCAAAAAAAGCTCTTTAACCCAGTCTTAAAAAAGAGATTTATAAATCGGCCGGAGGAGAGGGTACGTCTGAAATGGCTTGAATATCTCCTTCATGAAACGGATTGGAAACGCAATCGAATCAGTTTTGAATCCCCGGTCACAGTTCGTCAGACAGAAAGCAAACTGAGGGCAGATGTAATTCTCTACTCAGAGGAGTTGAAACCCAATATCCTGATTGAATGTAAATCAGAAAAAGTTGCTTTAACAGAAAAGGCCGGTGAACAGATCGCCCGTTATAATAGTGACCTGAAAGCCCCCTATTTAATTCTGACCAATGGAGTTGTGGATCTGAGTTATGAAATCAATGAAGAGGGGGCAAAGGAGACCACACAACTTTTTTCATCGGAAACCAAGTTTTTTGAAAGAGATGCTACCTATTGGTCAAAAAGAGGATTCAGTGGGTTGCTCGGAGGTCAAAAAGTAAAAGAGATCATCCCGGAATTTTTGGAAAAATTCTGGAGCGATTCACTTACAGCAGATATTCGATATCTTAATTTCAAATCTACACATATCCAACAACCGATAGATCAATATTACAGAGTATTTCAGATAAACAGCTATACAAAACTTGCGATTTCGACTGTTGGACAGGGGGAGGTTGAAACGTATCTTGTTGCCGTAATGAATCAGAAAGGGATAAATAGAGCTATTTTATTTGTGAATTTGAACAAGTTGATTTCTAATCAATCCAATGCAGCTCTGAAGGTTACTGAAAAGGGAGAGGAGTCAGGAGACTTAAAATGTGATATATCCGGTTATTTTATGGATGAAAAAAAATTAAAAATTACCGACTTTTCAACGGATGTAATGAAATTATTTTAGAATAAAACTTCCGTTGCATTACATTAAACAACACAAGATCTGTTCGACTAAATGGAGCAGGTAAACATAAATAAATTCATAAAAATAAGATGTCCAGTCAGATTCACAGAGAAAAATTACGATCACTATTTGAAGAGAGTCAAGGTGGAGTAATCTATCTTCGTGGCGCCGAAACGATGTATCGTTATAGTACCGATTTTGAATTTCCATTCCGGCAAGAGAGTAATTTTTGGTATTTGACCGGAGTCAATGAAGCAGACTATCACGCAGTCATCGTTGTGAAAACAGGTGAATATTATCTGTTCTATCCCAAAAGAGATGCCCAATATGGAGTTTGGCATGGCAGAATAAAGCAGCCGGAAGAAATTCAGGAGTTGTATCAACCGGATCATTTGTTTCTGGATAATGAACTATTGACAGTTTTAAATAATCTCAATCCATCCGTTATATACTGTTTGGATGAGGTACAGGCCGAATATTTGGAGGATTTGAATAGAGATTTTGTAGTGGATACAGAATCCCTGCCGGATGCGCTGACCTATTGCCGAAGCATCAAAACCGATGATGAACTCAATAAGATGCGACGCGCGGCGGTGGTGAATGATCAGGCACATATTGACGTGATCAAATCGATCAAACCCGGAATGTTTGAGTATGAGTCCAAAGCTATTTTTGATTATTCACAAAAAAGTCGCGGACTGCTTCAGCCGGCCTATTCCGGTATCCATGCAAGTGGTGTAAACAGTGCTATTTTACACTATACAGGGAGTGATGGGAGAATGGAAGATGGTGAGCTTCTTTTGGTAGATGCGGGATATGAGTATGAGGGATACGCATCGGATGTAACACGTACTTTTCCGGTGAATGGCAGATTTTCCGGCGATCAGGCGGCCATCTATCAGGTAACGTTGGATGCACTCAATAAGACAATAGAGATGGTGAAACCCGGAGTTAAAATGGAAGAGTTGCATATGGCGGCATGCCGGATCATTTTGCATGGTTTGAAAGATATTGGGATTGTACAAGGGGAGGTTGATGATATGATGGAGAATAATATCTTTGCACTCTTTTTCCCCCATGGATTGGGACATTTTTTAGGATTGGATACTCATGATGTTGGTGGATATCCAAAAGGCGTGGATCGTATTGATCGGCCCGGGGTTCGTTTTTTACGGGTCCGCCGAGAACTGGAGCCTGGAATGGTGATCACAATTGAGCCCGGAATCTACTTTATTTCCGCACTTCTTAAACCGGCGCTACTTAACAAAGAACAGGCTCCGTTCTTGAATGCAAAAAAAATTGAATCGTTGTATCATTTTGGGGGAATACGAATTGAGGACAACTTGATTGTTACGGAAACAGGGAGTGAAAATATGACAAAAGTACCCAAAGAGATCAAAGAGATTGAAAAGATTATGAAGAAATGAAATGGCTTATCCCTCTTTTATTAATCCGGTTCGATACGACTCCAACAGAGACTTGAGTTCCCGGATTTTCTTCTGAATCATTTTGCCATCATCTGTGTCCTGAACCCTGATCCGATTGAGTTTTTTCTCCACAACACGTGTCTCTGAACGTATATCCTGTTCCTCCCGGATCGCTTTTTGAATTGACTCAAACGGTTCGTGAGAGGCTAACAGAAGCCCGTAAGAATTAAAAATAAGTGTGTATCCTGCAATTCCGGTTTTGGACTGATAAGCTTTTGAAAATCCACCATCGATAACAATCAGTTTGCCGCCTGCTTTGAGTGGATTTTCACCCCGACTCACTTTCACAGGCACGTGTCCATTGACTACATGCCCCGTTTTCGGATCCAGGCCAAATTCGGAAAGTATTTTTTCCAATACGTTTTGATCGGTCCGATAGTCGTAGTACGGATTCATCATTTCGGTATGAGATTCAGAATTTCGGATCAAATAGCGTTCAAAAGTAGCCATTTTCTCTTTTCCGAAGAGAGGAGATTGAGCGCCACTCCAGAGATACCACATGGTATCTTCTCCATACTGCTTTTTCTCGGGATTGTCACCGGTGAAGTAACCCTGCCTTGCGAGCCGCTCAAGTCGGTCCATAAAGTCTTTGGGACCATGATCTTTTCCATCAAAATTAAAATGACGCAATGAGCCGTCCGGATTCATTGGTATACAACCATGATAAAGTAAATTTCCATTGTATGTCAGATACATGCTTCCTTTAGAAAAGAGAAAACGTGCATGATTTTGCAGGCGTTCACTATTGAGAAAAGAGAGATGAATTTTTTGCAGCATACTTTTTTCCTGCTCGGTGAGCTCGTATGGATTTTCAGGATCTACAGTGGGAAAATGAGAGTCAATCAGTGGATAATCCACTCCGTCGATACGTACCGTTCCTTTTTCAAAATCAATTTTATCGAGTAAAAGCCGGTCGTTCATCTGATAGTGAGGCCGTCTTTTAATAATTTGTCCTTCAAGCTTAAATTGCATGATGGTAATGGCTTTATGCATACGTGCCATCAGCAGTTGCTCGTGTTCTGTAAATTCATTTGCATCTGTCTTTGGCCTGTATAGATCACAAGGATCGTCGGCATAGGTATCCATTGCAAAAGAAACCAAAGGGAGCATGCTGATAGCGTATCCATTTTCCATCGTCTCCATATTAGCATAACGCAGAGATACCCGGATCACATTGGCAATGCATGCTTCACTCCCTGCAGCAGCGCCCATCCAGACGATATCATGGTTTCCCCATTGTATATCTACAGAGTGATAATCAATCAATTTATCCATGATGATATGCGCTCCCGGACCCCGGTCATAGACGTCTCCAATCACATGAAGATGCGCAATAGATAGTCGTTGAATCAGATTGGCAAGTGCAATGATAAATGCTTCGGCACGATTTGTAGCGATGATGGTATCAATGATGCTGCTGTAAAACTCTTGCCTGTTCGTGATACTCTCCTGCTCATGAAGCAGTTCTTCGATGATATATGCAAAATCATCCGGCAACGCTTTTCTTACCCTGCTTCGGGTATATTTGGATGAAACCACTCTGCAAAGTTTAATCAATCGGAAAAGTGTGACCCTAAACCACTCATCACTGTTCGCAGTCTCTTTTAGAATCAGGGGTAGTTTCTTTTCCGGATAGTAGATTAAAGTAGCTAATGTGCTTTTTTCCCCGGATTGCAGTGAATCCTTAAAAACATCTTCAATTTTTCGTTTAATAGACCCCGAACCGTTCCGTAAAACATGGAGAAATGCTTCGTACTCTCCATGAATGTCAGAAATAAAATGCTCGGTACCTTTCGGCAGTTCAAGGATGGCACTCAAGTTGATGATCTCGGTGGAAGCAGCTCGAATGGACGGATATTGTTGTGACAACAACCGGAGGTAATGAATCTCTGAATCAGAATAGAGTGTACTTTTATTATTGCCCAAAATAGTCTATTTAATATGAAATGTTTTCTGATGAAAAGCTCTTAATTGAATATTTACTAATATAATTTTATAAAGGACGGAACTCAAGAAAGAGGATTGAATATAATAGATATAAATACTCGCAAGTGATTGGACGGCAATAATGAGAAGCACTTACATGAATATCCCCAATATAGTAAATATATCTAATGGGACATGTGATAATCCCTTGGAATTCAGTAATATAAAAGTATATTGATTGTTGGAGATTTCTTTAGTTTGTTATATAGAATCATGTACAGAATTACAGCCTATATCTTTATCTCATCTCTTCTGTTATCGCTTGATGTGACAGCACAAGGAATTGAAAAACGATTCCATCACATTACCATTGAAGATGGTCTGTCTCAATCCTCAGTGCAGGCCATTCTCCAGGATTCAAAAGGGTTTATGTGGTTTGGTACCGAAGATGGCTTAAACCGGTATGACGGTTATCATTTTACGGTATATAAGACAGAGGCCGGAAATCCGAACAGTTTGAGCGATAATACGATCAACGCATTGTTCGAGGATTCAAGTGGGAGAATTTGGATTGGGTCACAGTCGGGCGGCTTGATTCTGTATGATCGTAAAAAAGATAACTTTACCACCTATCACGGAGCAGATAATGAAGAGAGTTGGGAGACGCTGAGTTCAAATACGATTTGGGATATTACAGAGGATCAAGAGGGATTGATCTGGGTTGCTACTTCATATGGATTAAATCTTTTTGATCCCGTTACGGGTAGGTTCAGCCGAATTTTTTCTGAATCGGATCCAACCTCACTTAGTGATAATTATATTTCCACACTTTTTGTAGATACCGATGGTACGCTTTGGGTGGGAACGGGTGACGGTCTCAATAAATTGGACCGGGTAAATGGAGGGTTTACACGATATCAAACTGCTGAAACGCAGGAAGGTACCGTATCGTTAGGTATGATCCGCTCACTGCTTGAAGACAGTAGAGGAAATTTCTGGATCGGTACTGAAGAGCAAGGCCTGTTTCTGTTTGATACGGATAATGAACGTTTTATCAGATATTCTCATGAACCCGATAATGCAAACAGTTTAAGTGGGAATGCAGTTTTTTCACTGATGGAGGATCAATACAGGAACCTTTGGATAGGTACAAATAATGATGGCATAACTATCTTTGATCTTGATAATGAACTATTTTACAGATATCAGCAGAGCAATGAGAATCCCTACAGTCTTAATACGAATTCAGTTACTGAAATTTATGAGAGCAGTGATGGAGCTGTTTGGATCGGTACTTATACTGGCGGTATCAACTTGTATGATATAGATGAGAGATTTTTTGATCACTATGTGAATGATCCAAGTGATCGAAACAGCTTGAGTAATAATATTGTTCAGTCAATCGAAGAAGGTCCGAATGGTGTGTTATGGATTGGAACAGATGGTGGAGGACTCAATCTATTTAATCCGGTCTCTGAAGAATTCACCCGGATCCAATCCAATCCGAACAATATACTGAATCCCACATCTGATGTGATTCTGGATATTCACAGGACTGAATTGGGCATGTGGCTGGCAACGTATGGGGGTGGAGTGGATTTTTATGATTTTGAAAGCCAAACATATAGAAATTTCTCCATGGAACCGGGGAATCTTCAGAGTCTGAGCAGTATGAATGTATTTACCATCAATGAATCGAGGGATGGAAATCTTTGGTTCAGTACAAATGCAGGTGGAGTGATGGAATTTGACCCGGTCAGTGAGCAGTTTCGTCACTATAGGTTATTTCAAGAGAGTCAAGATGAACCCCTGACCTTGCACAATGATGATACCAGAATAGCTTATGAAGATCGTAACGGTGATATTTGGATAGGAACATATGGGGGATTGCTTCATCGATATCTGCGCAGTGAAGAGGAGATTAACGTATATGATATCAATGAATACAATAACTATGCTGCAAGTGTAATTCAGACTATTCTTGAAGATGAGAATGGGAAATTATGGTTTGGATCGCGTGGAGGAGGAATCCTTCAGTTGGATGAAGAATCCGATCGCATTATTCCTTATGCAACGACAGATCAGGGTCTTCCGAATAATATTATACATTCACTTTTACAAGACCGTGAGGGAATGATCTGGATTTCGACAAATAACGGAATTACCAGACTCAACCCTGAAACCGGTGAATTCTCAAATCTAAATAGTGCACATGGCCTCAATACCCGGGAGTTTACACCCAGATCGGGCACGATTCACAGCAGTGGAAATATCTACATAGGGAGTATTTCTGGATTTATCAAATTTCATCCGGACAGTATTCGAATTGATGAGACCACACACCCGGTCATTCTAACTGAATTTCTTTTATTCAACCGGCCGGTACCGATTAGCGATGACTCCCCCTTAAATGAACATATAAGTGAATTAAGTGAAATATCACTCAACCATAAAAGCAGTGTATTTACGATTGGTTATACAGCTTTAAACTTCAGTCATTATAAAGGAAACGAGTTTGCCTATCGTCTACTGGGATTTGAAGAAGAGTGGAACTATGTTGGAGATCAAAAGCGTGCCACCTATACCAATTTGAGTCCGGGAGAATATGAGTTTCAGGTGATGAGTGCCAATAATTTCGGGATTTGGAATGAAGAACCCGTAACCCTAAAAATTACGATTGTACCTCCATTTTGGATGACAAATTGGTTCATTGCGATGATGATCATTTTTGTTATTGTAGGGGTTATGGGAACGTACCAAAATAGAATGAACCGGGTTAGAAAGGAGAAAATTCGACTTGAAAAAAAGATTCTGGATCGAACAAAAGAGTTACGGCGATCCAACAGAACAAAAGACAAACTCTTTTCAATTATTGCACATGATTTACGGAATTATGCAGGTAGTATTACCGGGTTGGCTACACTCATCAATGATAACAGCCAGGAGGATAATTTTGAAGAGATGAAAGTGTACACTGAGATGTTGGAAAAAACAACATTTCAATTTGATGATTTTTTAAAAAATCTATTGGAATGGGCTCGTTATCAAACGGATAAAATTAAGACTGAACCGAAGGTATTCTTTTTAGAAAAAGTTGTAAATCACGTTGTAGAGCAATCAACGCCGAACGCAAATGGGAAGGGTTTAGAGATCAGGGTATATATTGAAGAGAACATTCAGGTATTTGCAGATCCAAATCTGTTTGCTATAATCATCTTTAATTTGATGAATAATGCGATCAAATTTAGTCATCCGAATGGCCGTATTGAAGTGCGGGGGAAATCGATTGGCAGCAATCGGGTTGAAATATCGGTGCAGGATTATGGTGTTGGCATGAATAAAGAGTCTGTAAATAAATTACTGGACAGTGGGAAGTCATTCACGAAACAGGGTACAGCCGGCGAAAAAGGAACAGGTTTAGGATTTGATCTCTGTAAAGATTTTGTGGAAAAGAATGGAGGGACGATTAAAGTTGAGAGCAAGGAAAATGAAGGTACAATCGTTCGGTTTACCGTTACAAAAAGAAAAACTGATCCGGATGATTCAATCCATCACAAATCGATTAAAGAGCGTTTATTTTCGAAGAGCAGTGAATCTGTTAGTCATCAAAAAGAATATCAAAACCACCATCAGCTGTAAGTCTTAAGTTTTCTGCCTTTCCTTTTTTGACCAATTCAGTAAGAGTTGATTCTTCCAGCATCTGCCTGATGGCATCTCTTGTTTCAGCCCATTTATCGTGAATTGGGCAGTGTGCTTTTACACCACATCCCGGCAGGCCTAAAGCGCACTCAGTAAGGAGTTGAGGTCCATCGATAGCGTTAACTATATCCATTAAATGGACATCGTTGCCAGTTCGTGCAAGCCTTATTCCACCATTAGGACCTTTAAAAGATTCCATTAATCCTTCCGCAGTAAGTTGTTGTAAAATCTTAGTTAGGAAGTGAAACGAAATTTCAAGTTTATCACTCATTTGACGAATTGGAATGTATTTACCTTTCTCTTGATTGGCCAGGTAAAGTGCTGCACGTAAACCGTACACGCATGATTTTGAAAGTAGCATTTGTTCTAATTAAGATAATAAGATGTTATTATCTTAATATAGTAATTATATACTAAAATATTTGGTTTACTTGCAAATGGCCATTTAATTGAAGGACTTATGACCGGTTTATCATGTCCATTTACATCTGTATAATGCAAAAAGCAACGCCCTTCATATAATAATAGTTGATGGATTTTTTTCATTCTTCATTTGACGTAAAACTTCTGATCCATATCCAAATCACGGGAAGGGCAGGTAATATTGCTGCAAGCATCACCCATCTGTACAAATTGGCCGGTTGCATTTGGGGTGGCCAATAGCCACTGATCATTAGCAGTGAAACGAGTACAATGCAAACAGATGTAATGAACAGAATTTCGGGATATTGAGATGATTCTTTCCGATAAGAACTAAAGAGCACAGTTGACACCAGTCCAAGCATAATGAGATGCAGATATAAGACCCTCAACCCATGTTCTCCGGGCCATAAATCGAGTGGCAATACAGCGGCCAGTTGAAATACGATTTTAAAGACGATGAACAGTGCAACACTTTTCCAAAGGAAACCTTTAAAGACACCCTCTCGATGCAAGAAATAGAGGTTTAATAGCATTGAAATGGCAATCAAAATTGTACCCGTTTTGGCTGTCACCAGCATAACCGGCGTCAAAAGAGTCTGCGTTAGACCGAATGGAAAAATGAGCATCGAGCCAAATAGTATGGGAATCCACAACCAACCGGTCGCAATAGGAAGTGGTTTTTGATCATCGATTCGGCTCCAAAGCAAGCCTAAAACAGCAAGTATTGCCCATCCTTCTGTAAAAACGGCCAGGAAAAAGTGAGTTAATGCAGATGAAATCAGAGCACTGTCTGCAGTTGTAAATTGAAAAACGGATACGCTCCACGCTCCAAGGGAACTAATGATGAGTGCTACAAGAGAGGCATCAAAGAGTGTTATAGATAGGGTGGTTTTGTCCTTGGTGTGTTCCTTGTAGTAGAGATATCCAAACCAATACCAGGTGATCATTACAAATCCAGAAATGATTGCGGCCACAGGCAGTTCTGCTGACCCGATTGGAACGGATTGATATCCGTATAGAAGGAAATATGGAAATGATAGAAAGCCGAGAAAAAGCATAGTGTAAAAACACCATTGAAAGGATGGCATTCTATTTTGATCGTTACTCGATTGACCTGCTGAATGATCCATAATCCGGCTGACCATGAAGATCATGATGGGTGGGCTTATCCAATTGAAAAACATCAGATGGGAGTGTGCGTGCCTGATATTATCCAGATTAAGTGATTCAGGCATCGGGTATAGCATTCCGTAGCGATAGAAGAATCCTGTTATCGCAGCTACGATAAAACTGAACAGGGAGAGTTGCCAGATTCGTTTATAAGGATGCATTTAGAGTGAAAAGTGAAAAGTGAAAAGTCGGAGCGAAGCGGAGATCCCGACCACTGTCGGGGTGAAAAGTCTGACCGTAGCGGATTGAGACGGGAGTATGAACTGCTGCAGTGGTGAAAGGGGGATTTCCGGATTTAATCATGATCAATTTATGTCATGTGTGTATTGGGAACATGATTTTTTAAATGGTGGAAGAAGCCCAAAAGAATGCCAAAGAGGATCATGGCTACTGCCTGATGGAGTACGCCGAGCCATACAGGAACATGGTAAATGAGCGTAAAAACACCAATCAAGTATTGAAGTAAAACAACAGAGAAAAGTGCAAGGCCCCACATTTTAGTCGATAAATGGGTTTTTAATTGATAAGATCGGATCCAAATCACAACGACAATGAGAGCCAAAAGCGTGCCTATCAGACGATGCATCCACTGTACAGTCACAATATTTTCAAAAAAATTAATAATCAGTGGTTCTGCTACCCACAACTCGGGAGGCATCCAGTACTGATACATTTTTGGAAATGTGTTGTAGATATGACCTGCGTTAAGTCCGGCCACAAATGCACCCCAAACAATCTGTATGAGTAACAAAATGCTGAATAAAAGGAGCCATTTTTTCAATTCCGATCTACCTTGAATTGTGTACTGTTTTTTTTCATACAGATCCATTGCAAACCAGAGGCAGGTACCAAAGATGATAAATGCGAGTGATAAATGGGCAGCAAGTCTGTAATGACTCACGGCAGGTATATCAATCAAACCGCTCATTACCATGTACCATCCCATGAAACCTTGGCCAATACCAAGCGAAAGAAGAAAAACACTCCGGCGAATTTGTTGTGCATCAAATTTCTTTTTTAAGAGAAACCACAGAAAAGGGATAATAAATACAAAGCCAAGCAGCCTTCCGATAAGCCGGTGTAAGTATTCCCAGAAAAAAATATATTTAAAATCTCCAAGCGACATTCCCCGGTTCACCTGCTGGTATTCGGGATACTGCTTATACTGCTCAAATGCGTTAATCCATTCGGCATCACTCATGGGTGGTATCGCACCCATAATAGGCTCCCACTCTGTCATTGAGAGACCCGAATCTGTTAACCGCGTAATACCGCCTATGATTACCATCAGTAGAACAAGAATAGCCCCACTCCAATACCAAAGACGTATATTTTTTTTATTTGATGAAGTCATATCCAGCTTGATTATTTGCGTTCCCGAATTTTACATTAAATTTCAGAAATAATACTCAATACAGATTAAGATATGATGTACCGGCTTAAAAATCTTTCTTTTTGAATACCCGAAGTCCCATCCAGGAAGGAATTACTAGCCATAGTGATAGCATAGCCAGAGAAGCAATCGTGCCCAAAGATGTGCCAAAAAATTGATTGAATACCGCGCCTGTATACCCCATCAGCGAGGAGATATCAAACTCCATCAGGATTAAGATTCTGGCAAGATCCAAGGGGTTGAGCATGGTTACAGCAATGATGCCTGTTTCGAGCGGATAATCACCAAAAAGGAAAATGACCACCATGATGAGCCCGTCGTAAATTATGGCCATAAACAGCCATATTATGATCGAGAAACCAAAGCCTTTAATCTTGTCGTCGTAAAACCAAAGCCCCATTACAAAACCAAGCCCTACAAAAATAAACGTAAGTACAGATCCCAGTGTCAGCACTAAAAAGAGCTGAGAGGCAGTGCCTTCAGTTAACCCACCATGCCAGACAAGAGGCAGGGCAGAGCCAACTATAAAGGCAACGGTTAGTGGTGCTGATATTCCGGTGTACAAACCCCAAAAAAGTGTGGAACGATTTACAGGCTGTGTGAGTAGTAGTTCCAGATAGTCTCGTGACTGATAAATGTAGAGAAGACCATAGATAAGACTGATAATGGGTATGAGCAGCAACATGATGTTACTTACGCTTACCCATACTTCTGTACCACCACCTGCAAAACGGAAAAGTGTATCTGTCAGAAGCAGAAAGATGAGGCCGTAACCAAGAACCCATTTTGCACGCAGTAACGTCTTAAATTCATTTCGTAATATTTGCCAGTAAACTCTCATCATTGAATGGGTTCCTCCATCAGTTTGGCAATGGCACCCTCGAGCCTTTCCTGCCGGTTCTCTTTGAGCAGTTTATCAATTCTGCCGTAGTATTTAATGTCGCCTTCGAGGATAAAGATCACATGATCCACAAGCTGTTCCAGCTCACTCATTATGTGTGATGTAATGAGTACTGTTTTACCTGCATTATTCTCTTTCTGAATTCGCTCTTTAAAGATGAAACTGGAACGGGGATCGAGTCCGGCAGTGGGCTCATCAAAAAACAGAATCCGTGGATTAAACATCATACCTAGAGTGGCACCCACTTTCTGCTTATTGCCACCTGATAGCACCCGAAGTTGTTTATGGAGTTCCGGTTGCAGGTTAAATTCGTTGATCAAATTCTGTTTGTAGATAGCTTCTTCCCCACGCAGGTCTTCAATAAAATCAAGCAGGTCCGAAACGATCATTTGTTCGGGGTACCGAGCCTGCTGTGGCATATAGCCAATGTTTCGGCGATAATCGTAATTGCCATTCAGGTGAATTCCACTGATTGTGATGTCACCCGAATCGGGCTTCACCAGCCCCAATAAGGTTTTGATGAACGTTGTTTTTCCGGCGCCATTGGGTCCTACAATACCGGTAGCCTGGCCATCGGGTATTTCAAGTGTGAGGTCATTTAATACCTTGAGTTGGCCAAATGTTTTCGTTAATTGGTTTATCTGAATCATTGAATGGGTTCCATAGCGGGTTTGGGGTCAACAAGATTTTTTGGGGTTAGTATGGGAAATACGCGCTCTGCGGTATCGAGCAGGCCGGCCATCATACTACGCAACATAATGAGAGATAACGGTTGGCGCTCGGCAAAGAGCGAAAACAGCCGTACAGGCCGATACTCCACATCTCCCACACCATCACGGTCGAGGTCGTAGCCTTTGTACTGACTCCAGTAGTTGCCTTCGTAGTGGTTGGGATTCGATCGGCTGTTCGTTGAAATCTCAAAAACATTGCTGATAAAGTTATTTTTCTCAATTCGGTTGTCCAGTCCGTTGGCCATCATACGGATAGCGGTGCCATTGTTATAGAATTCGTTTTGCTGAATTTCCACACGGTTCGAAGCTTCGCTGTAAATTCCCACGGAGTTCGTATCAAACCGATTAAACTGAACCACGCTGTCGTTGATCTCTTTGAGTAGTAATCCGTATCGGTTAGCTCCCCAGTTTTGAACAAAAATGTTGTGGCGCATAATGACGTTTTTGGTGTACATCACAGCCACGCCCGATATATTGTCGCGAAATTCGTTACCAATGTAGCTGCAGTCGTCGGAATACATAAAATGGAGGCCGTAACGAATGTTGCTGTACACGTTGTTCCCTGTGATCATACTGCCCTCAACAAACTCGAGGTAGATACCGTCGCGGTGCCCGGTAATTTCGTTTTGGTGTACTTCTACATCCTTACTGTACCATATATGTACGCCGTTACCGGAGGTGGTTTGGCGTTCGGCGTTGGAAATGATCTTGTTATTGGAGACTTCGACCTTTTCACTTTTTGCGACAAATATTCCAAAGAAGTTATTGGTGATTGTTAGGTTTTTGATGAGGATATTTCGGCTATCCTCAACGAGAATAGCAGCAAAGTCATCCATAAAACCGAAGCCCGAATTTTTGATTTCAAAATTTTGCAGTGTAATGTCTTCACCCATCACAATCAGGCCATATCCATCTCCGCCAATGTCGAGTACGGCGCTATTTTGTCCGTCTATAGTAAGTGGTTTATCAATCAGCAGCTCGTGGACATAGTACGTTCTCGGTTCTAAAAGAATAGTTGCACCGGAATCTGCCTCCTGAATAAATTTTGCTAAATCTGATAAATGGGTGCTTTCTACATCAGCTGAAGGGCTTTGAGCAACAGCCATAAGTGGTAAAAAAAACAGGCATAAACCATACCACAGAGATTTAAGACAAGGTGTCCGAAATAGATGTAAAAAAAGGGAATTCTTCATCGTTTTACGTTCCATTGCTTCACAACAAATTGTATGGTTTTGTTCCAACCCAATAGTTCTGCGTCGGTAATTTCTGATGGAACAGTTTTCTGCCCGGGTAGTGCAAAAAGTGATAAGCCCATAGGGCTCGGCACGTTTTCGGCGTGATAAATATCAGCGTTTTCCACCAGTAACCATTGACCTGGCTGTGTATAGTTTGTCAGGTAGTGCTTAGCATTTTCTGCTACAACCGGGGTTTGATAGGTGTATGCTGCCATACATTCTATGCTGTCGAACGGATACGATTTTCCCTTATCCGAAACGAGCTGAGAGGCAAACTGCTGATCTGAAATAACCATTTTACAGTAAGTGCATTCATCTGTATGCAGATTCACCTCTCTGGGCTCCTGGCTGATACATGCACTCAGCAGCAGTAAAAACAGGATTAAGAAAACAGGATATTTTTTCATGATAACTTTCATAATCTTTTTAAGATGATGGCTTACTTGACCAAAAGGCGTATGATGCCAATCCCATACTGATTAGGGATACGTAAAATCCGATACCGGGCCAGGACGATGCCGTTATATTCAGCAGCTGTTTTGTGCCAATCAATGGTGGCTGATAGGTCATACCGGGTATTTTAATGGCGGCGTCATTGTTCAGATTATGGCCATAGTCGTATCCCCAGATGTAGAAGTCAATCAGACCGGCGATAGCGAATAGAACAAAAAGTATGATCCAGACAAGTAGAGCAGTTCGGTTTCCCCAAACGGCAATTCCAAGGCCGGAAACAATCAGAAATATAAAAATCCAAGGCATTATTTTTAATTCCGGAATGGATTCGGGTGTTATCTCTTTCATTCCTATATAATGGTTGAGACCGTTGATGTTTTGAAGGTCATTCTTACTTTTTCCTTCAATCTTGTTGACAGAAATTTTCATTCCTATTCCTTCGGGATATTGTGGTGCATCCATATCAATAGACCAGATAGGAACCAGAAATACGAAGCCCAGCAGCAAGGCTGCGATGGCCATTAAACCTCTTTCTTTTGTTTTCATAAAATCCTCTCATTGAGTGAAATTTTCAGTAAAGAGGAAAGGGTCGGTCAGAACCCTTTCCACAATAATATTTTTTTAAAATCAGCTTCCGGTACCGAATAAAACAGGTACATCAGAATCTGCCGGTGATACTCGTGCATATCCCTGCATTTCCTGGTGAAGAGCTGAACAAAAGTCCGTACAGTAGAATGGGAATACACCCGGTTTCTGTGGTTCCCAAACCATAGTTCTGGTTTCACCGGGCATGATCAGAAGTTCTGCCGTGCGTGCTCCCAGAATAGCAAAGCCATGTGGTACATCCCAGTCTTGCTCCAGATTCGTAACATGGAAATAGACTTTATCACCAACTTTTATCCCTTCAATATTATCCGGGGTGAAATGGCTGCGAATTGTGGTCATATAGACGTGCACTTCATTTCCATCTCGTTCGACACGGGTTTCACTTTCGCTCTTAACAGCATCGGGGTGATTGTTATTCTCGAGCTCATAAAACCTGATCTGTCCTTCTTTTACGATATCGGCAGCAATAGCCTGCGCATAGTGTGGTTCACCGTCAGTTGGGAAGTCAAGAAGTAACTGCATTTTATCCCCGGAGATATCGATAAGCTGTGCTGAATGGAAAAGTTCAGGGCCAGTTGGTAAATATCGATCTTTCGTAATTTTATTCAAAGCAACGAGATATTTTCCTTCGGGCTGTCTGCTGTCTCCACCGGGGATCATAAGGTGACCGGGTGAATAGTATGTGTCAATTCGATCCACAACTTCAAAAGTATCCAGGCTCCATTTCACGATTTCTGATGAGATAAATGCTGTTGTATAGGCAAAACCGTTTCCATCAAATTCGGTATGAAGTGTACCGATACCGGCATTTTCTACCTCCGCATGAATTACGGAATCATAGTTGAGTACAGGTATTCCATCCACTTCTCCTTCGTAGTCCTCATTTTCGATAGCCTGAATCATTTTTTCAAATGAATGAACAGGAAGTACGGAAGATAATTTACCGCCGGCCACGATATATTGACCGGATGGATCAACATCAACACCGTGTGGTGATTTTGGAGTGGGCAGATAATAAATGATGCCGGGGTATTCAGTGGGGTCGAGTACCTTCACGGTTTCAATCAGCTCTGATTTTGCCCTCTGCTCACTGTGGTCCATATAGTTCCGGTAGTGCGGTGCAGAAATTTCTCTTCCGGCACCATTTGCAACCAATTCAGCTGCTTTTCTCCAGTTTACGGCTGCTATAAAGTCTTTATCGTTTCTGGATGCGTTTACTTCGAGCAGTGTGTGAGCCTCTTCTGAGTTATAGGTGGTAAAGAATGACCAGTCTTCAGACGGGCCTTTTCCTGCGTGTGAGAGGTCGTAGTTAAAACCGGGAACTAGAATCTGAAAATCGATACTCATTTCGCCCTCATCACCTATTTTAATAAAGGTGAGTGTTCCCTTAAAATTTTCTGCATATGAGGAGATGGATACGTCCTGATTTTCCAGGCTTTCCTCATCCATCGGAATACTGAAACGTGTTGCAGCTGAAATATATTCAGTATTGGTTGTAACAAAGGGAGATGCGTGGTTTCCTGCAGCGTTTGGAATTTCAATGATTTCTGCTGTTTGAAAATTTGAGAAATCGATACGGGCAACACGAGGAGTGTTATTCGCATTAATAAAAATCCATCTTCCGTCGGGGACACCATCGGTCTGTGACATTTCGGGGTGGTGGGCATCATCCCAGGGAATAAATCCATAGGTTGTTTGAAGCATGGGTTTGGTTTCCTCAGAATAGCCATAACCATTTACAGGTGCCTGTGAAAATACAGGAATAGTGTAAAGGTGTCGGCCGGAAGGTAGTCCATAAACAGTCATTTGTCCGCTGTAGCCGCCGGAAAACATTCCATAAAATTCATCATGCTCGCCGGGTGCTACATATACTTTTTGTGCGGCATCGCCCGAGCCCGATAAATTCTGTTGCGAAGGACACCCATACAGGGTGAACGCAAGTATTACGATAAGTGGTAAAGACCACCATAAAAATTGTGTACTTTTTGTTTTTGGTTCCATAGTAAATATTGGTTTAAATATTATTGATTGGTTTCGGTTTTGATAGGCATTTCAATGGTTCTGAAATATTCTACAATCGCTCTTGCCTGGTCTAGCGATATATTTTGATAGGGCATGGGAGCCATATACTCTTGCATCATTTTTAATCCTTCTGGATGCTTTCTGGTCATCTCGTCGGGATTCATAATCATATTCATGACATAAGCCGGGGAACGGCGGTCAAGAATTTCTCCCGATGCGGGGCCTATGTATCGTTCGGTTGGTTTGTGGCAAGCCGTGCATTTGGCCTCATACACCACTTTACCTTCGGCTGCCAAATCGGGATCAAATTCACCCAGTTCAACCACTTCGGTAACCGGCCCAATACCATGCTCAAGTTCAAATGCGCTTAAGCCCTGTTCTTCGGATTCTGAATTTCCGGAAGGACGGTCGGGCGATTCTCCTCCACAGGCTGACAATGTGAAGATCAGTAGTGATAGTATCATGGATGCATTGAATAGTTTTATGTAATTCATCTAAATAGATATTAAGAGTTAGTTATCTTATTTTAAATCAAAAAAAGGTTTTCTATAGTTTATGATAATTGCTTTTTTGCAAATATTGTATTGTAATGTTGCGATCGTGATAATATATCTTCTAATGTGGTTTTTGTTATCATAACTTCCAGATTCTGCTTCAGATCCAACCACTGACTGTGAAGGGGACATGGATCCAATTCATCGCATTCAGATAAACCCAATGGGCAATCGTGAATAATATAATTGCCATCTATTGAAATCACGATCTCCTTAAAGGTAATTTTATTGGGTGGTTTGGCTAATTTAACTCCCCCATTAGGCCCTTTGAACGACACTAGGATTTCAGATTTTGTCAATTCCTGAAGTACTTTTGTCAGGAAATGGAACGAAATATTTAATTCTTCACTCAGCTCTCTAATCGTTGTATACCCCATACGACTCTTTTTAGCTAAAAGAATCGAAGCGCGTAGTCCATAAATGCTTGATTTCGAGAGTATCATAAGATTAAAAAATATAAAAGAGTATTATGTCTTAATATAATATTATTACATTCAGAATGTCAACTAAATAGCGTTTCTATTTTTATTTTTGTTTTGAATCGTGATTTCTATAACTCAGAACCCTGTTGCAAATCAGAAATACAAATATGGACAGGCTCATCAGTAACAATCCACGTCCAACTTAATGGTAAAAAAGTGAAACCAAAATGAAGATAACTTATAAGTAAAATGATTAATCCAATATTAAATATCCAGCCTATACTATTTGCCCAAAATTTTGAACCATTACAAAAACGCTCCCTCCAATAAGAAAATGAAGGGAGTCATTGGATCAAATATATTGCTCTGCTTTTTTGAATAATATATTATTCTCAAGATGTACATGCATATGAAGATCGGATTCAAACAATTCCAAATTATGATAGAGTACTCTGTAGGTCGTACAGGCATCGGTTGGTGGAGTGTAATTATTACTAAGAAACCGAAGCTCTTTTAGAATTTTTCCGGCGCCATCATGATCGGTTATCATCGAATCAAGATGTTTTTTTAAGGAATCAATCTGCTCCTTTGAAATCTCAATACCTCTGGTTCTGTTTGATTTGACGGACCGAATAAGAGGAAATACGATCTCTTCTTCATCTGACAGATGTTTAATTAAGTCTTCAGAAAGAAGGTCAAATTTTTGGGAAATGGTTATATTTTCAGGGTATTGTTTTCCATAAACACTAGCTACTTTTTTTGCATATGCCGATATTTCAACAGTTTTATTTCTTACAAAATTGTGATGAGTATCGATGATATGATCAATCAAGTAACCGGGTTCCCAGGCTTGATAGTTTTCATCAACGTTGACATTGATTTCATTCAATTTTTGGAGTTCTGACAGTACAGATTTCAGGTCAGTATTTATCTCTTTACAAGCTTTCTGGAGGGTGATACCACCACCACAGCAGAAGTCCATTCCAAATTTACGAAATACACCTGCTGCATTATAGTTAGCGGCGACGATCTCACCAACGGTTGTATTTGGGGTAATCAGCGGATTCAAATCTTTTTCATTCATAGTAGATATTTTTAAGTGTTCAATATTTATTTGTATCAAAGTAGATAACGCATATGAAGATTTTATTAAGATATAAGAGTATTGTGTCTTAAAATTATAAAATCTTATATTAAATTATTCAATTGCGGTAATCTCTGAAATCTTCTTATATAGGTGGACTGAAAGAGCAAAAATTAATTTTTAAATTCAACTACAATAATTCAAATGGGAGCTGATTATGACGCATCATAATTTTAAACAACTACTAAAGGGTATTCTTTTGCCACTTTTGGTGGTAATATTTATTACCGAAAGTGCATTCGCATGTCCGGCATGTAATCTGCTTTACAAGAAGCAGATAGAAACAGACCTGAGTGGAACTCTGGTTGGAGACGAATTAATGGCAGCTATGGAGGCACAGAGAAACCTGCCGCTCGATTTTGCCGAAGCAACAAGACATCTGTTCGCAAATGAAGTGCAAGATGCAGACCAGGATTTTATTGAAATCATTACAAGAGACGCCAATCTCTCTATACCTGCTACAAGTTATGTAGATCAGGATGTAGAAGCAGATGTCAGTTATACAATATCTCTTGACGAAGGCCTCGCCTATTTAGGGAATGGTGTGGTATATGACGGTTTTCGTACAAACGGAAAGGTGCCCGGCCCAACAATACGGGTGAAGGAGGGAGATATCGTTGAGATGATCATTGAGAACAAAGGAACGATCCCCCATGGTGCGTCGATTCATGCGGCATATACACAGACTTCAAAATACCTGGGTTCCATACCTGCCGGTCAGTCGAAGTCCATTAAATTTAAGGCTACTATTCCGGGTGTATATCTGTATCACTGTGCTCCCGGTGGACACGCAATCCCAATGCACGTAATGTTTGGCCAATATGGGATGATCGTAGTGGAACCAACCGAGACGAAGTACAAACTGGAAGAGGAACTGGGTCATGGTCCGGATGTTGAGATATTTATGATCCAGCACGAATGGTATTCAAGCGGAAAAAATGCTGTTGAAGGAAATCCTACATATGTAACTTTTAACGGTGAAATATTTAAGTACGTAAAAGAGCCGATCACTGCAAAACCCGGTGATTATGTACGAATCAATTTTATGAATGTAGGACCCAATCTTCTTTCAACATTCCATATTGTCGGGATTATTTGGGATTACGTTTACTGGCAGGGACACCCTGATAATGTAATGAAGAACGGCCAGACAGTTACTGCAGGGCCTTCCGACACTTTCGTGATTGAATTTCGCATTCCGCCTGATGAGGGATCCTATACAATGTTATCCCACGCGGTAGGTTCGACCAGCAGAGGCGCAATCGGACTGATCGTGGCTGATAGAAATGCAGATACAGACACTCCAAAAGTGGTATTAGCGGAAGGACCCGATTATACAGAGGATGAACTGACTGATTTTAAAGAGAATGCAACACGAATTTTATCTCCTTTTAAAGCCGGAACACCCGACATAGACCCGCCGGCTATTTATGGAAATGAAAACAAAAACGTAACTGTACGAATTATCGGTAACTCATTTCATCCAAAAAAACTTGAAATCACGCCGGGTACAACAGTTACCTGGATAAACGAAGATGTTTTCAGTTATCTGGCCGGTGAGTTCTCCGGTATTCACAATGTAGTGTCAACTGAAGGACCCACAACGTTGAATTCCCCAATGTTGGCCCACGCTGAGAGTTGGAGTTATACGTTTGAAGAGGTGGGGGATTACTCCTATCTATGTACACCGCACCCTTACATGGAGGGGAAAGTAAAAGTTTATGAGGCAGAGAGTGATCGAAACGTGGCTGCAATAATGTGGCCAATGATACCGGCTCTGCTAGCGCTTGGTTTTGCGTTTGCTGCCTGGCGACGTAAACCGGAGTAGTAATTTTATACCTTACTATAATTATTAAAAAGCGAAGGATAACATCCTTCGCTTTTTTTGTATTCAAAATTTCGTCATTTTGAACCTATTCAAATCCATTAAAGAAAATTTGAAACAACTATTTTAAGAATTAAAAGTGGCCATGGAACTAAATGAAATTAAGAGCGAAACAATTATTGAGCCTTTCAGAATCAGATCTGTTGAGCCTATTCGCTTTACAACCATGCCGGAGAGAGAAAAACTTCTGAAAAATGCTGGTTATAATCCTTTCTTATTGAAAGCGAAAGATGTGCTAATCGATCTGCTTACAGATAGCGGAACGGGCGCAATGTCATCCGCGCAATGGGCTGGAATTATTGCAAGTGATGAGTCTTATGCCGGCTCAGAATCGTTCTATCGATTTGAAGCAGCAGTACAGGATATCACCGGTTATAAGCATGTCATCCCAACGCATCAGGGTCGGGCAGCGGAAAATATTCTCTTCACAACTATAGCCAAAAAAGGGGATGTGATTCCCAATAACACACACTTTGATACCACTCGTGCGCATGTAGAGCATAATGAAGCTGAAGCGCTTGATTTAGTGATCGATGAGGGTCGACAGCCTCAAACATTACACCCCTTTAAAGGGAACATGAATATTGAAAAACTGGAGAAGACCATAAAAGAGAGGGGAGCTGAGAATATTCCGGTGATCATGTTAACAACCACCAACAATTCGGGAGGCGGGCAGCCGGTGAGCATGGAAAATGTGAAACAAGTCTCAAACGTTGCCAGAAAACATGGAATACCATTTTTCATCGATGCTTGCAGATTTGCAGAGAACAGCTGGTTTATCAAAACCAGAGAGGAAGGGAACTCAGATAAAAAACCGATTGAAATTGCGAAAGAGATGTTCAGCTATGCGGATGGTTGTACGATGAGTGCAAAAAAAGATGGAATGTCTAACATTGGAGGTTTTCTAGCTTTAAATGACGATCATCTGGCAAAAAAATGCAGAAGTTTAACTATCCTGACAGAAGGCTTTCCAACATATGGGGGCATGGCCGGTTATGATATGGAAGCTGTTGCAATCGGCCTCTATGAGGCTCTGGATGAAGGATATCTTCGATACAGGATTCGTTCTACGGCATATCTCGGGGATAAACTATCGGAAGCAGGTATATCCATCGTACAACCTGCCGGTGGACACGCTATCTATATCGATGCTAAAAAAATGCTCCCACATATTCCGGCACTGCAATATCCGGCATGGAGCCTAACCAATGCGCTTTATCTGGTGGGTGGAATACGGGCAGTGGAAATAGGAAGTGTAATGTTTGGACTGCAACCTGATGGCACCGAAAAAGCCGCAGAAATGGAGCTGGTTCGATTAGCCATCCCCAGAAGAGTCTATACACAGAGTCATGTAGACTACCTGGCGGAAGTTGTCATCCAAACCTATCAGCAAAGTGAGCAGCTTACCGGGTATAAAATAGTTTCAGACCCATCCGTTTTGAGACATTTTTCAGCAGAGCTCCTGCCTCTGTAATAGTATAGTTGATTTTCTTATTCCAGCATTTCATCGTTTACTTCAATCCAGTAACCATCGGGGTCGGTAAAATAGATCTGTTTCACCCCATCCACCCGGGTTGTTATTTCGCCAGGATTCAAATCCCAATCGGAATATTCCAAATTATGTTCTGAGATTTTTTCAATGAAAGCATCCATATCATTCACACTGAAACAGATGTGAGTATATTTGTTTCTTTCCGTTCTCTCTTCTGCAGCCTTGATCACGTGCAGCTGCGTTGAACCGACTTCAAACCAGGCATGAATTCCCAAACCAAAAGGTTCCGGAATCTGTTTTAAGCCAATGATATCTCTGTAAAAATATTCACTCTCTTCCAGGTCAGTCACCGCAATGGCAATATGATTCACGCCAAATGTTAGTTCAGAATTATTATTTTGTCCGTTGGCATTCATTGTCAGTAATAGTGCTATAGTAAAGGTGGAAACAATTATTTTTTTCATTGGAGCAGAATTAAATTGTGTAAAAGTAGGGCTACATCAAAAAGGATAGTAAATACTTGATAGAATATAAACTAAGGATAAACTATTAAGCTGTGGGAATTTCAATTTTAATTTTTGTTCCGACTCCCTCCTCCGAGTCAATCCATATGTCACCTTGTAATTTACCGGTGATATAGAGAGCTTTTGTTAATCCAAAACCTCCACCCATTGTGGGCTTATCCTGTACATTTTTTGCCCGATATCCATAATCAAATACCCTATGTAATTCATCAGCCGGAATACCCATTCCATTATCCTCAACAATAAAACGTAACAAATTGTTTTTTTGATAAATGCCAACATGAATTTGGCCACCGGGTGCTGTATATTTTCTTGCATTTGCAATCAAATCCCGAATTACATCTTTAAAAAGCAGAGGCATTGAAATTTGGTCATTTTGATCGCTATCTACATCAAAAGTGACCAAATAGTCATTAGATTCTTGTTTAGCGATATTTTGAACAATTCTGTATCGACCTTTACTATTCTTCTCTACCGCATGGAAAAATTCATTAAAATCTTTTTTGAATTGTTCGATTGTATATACTTTCCACTCACCCGGTTTTGTAATCGAATCAAGAAGTTCCTGTGATCTGATTGTCATCACAATAAAAACATCGAGAAATATTCGTTTGGTTTCATGGATTTCAGATAACGTTTTTTCATCTAGGTGATCTAACTCAAGTTGATCAAAAAGTGTAAATACTGTCTCTTGAAATCCCCGTATTGAATCAGGTAAAAAACTTTTTTTATCCTTGTTTTGAATTCCGGTGATCAACTCATCTGTCTTTTTAAGTATCGGATCAAATAGATCGGCTCTTTCAGTGATATCATTTAGTAATTCTAACTGTAAAGAGACAACATTAATCAAATTGAGAAAAGAGTGCATCTCAATCGCATTTATTTGATCTTCTTTTAAAGATTGAAGAGTAGGGTGATTTTTGGAAGTAATTTTCATAATAAAAATGGCTCTTTATTTAATCCCGAAAGGTAACTGTATGTTTATATTTTACAATTTTTGAGGATGAAATAGAATTTTTAATTCTCAAATTTTCAACAAATGCACGTACATCACCTGTTGAAAGCGCCTGATAAGGAATTAAATAAATATGAATCTCATGAGTTTATGAGGGATCAAACTGGTCAATTTATTTTGTAATGTAATCTGCAAAAATGAAGGATTGATGTGGGAATCGGTTTTGTTAAAATAGATCGTGAAAGATGAATAAGCACTAAAATTCAATCTTGTCGATATTTTGCAGATTGAATAGACAGATTTATCTCAAAAAGGATTCCATTTTACCTTTATATTGAGTCCGAATTGATGATTAAAGTTGAGGTAGTAAAACGGTTATGACAACAAAAAAAAATAAAGAAAAGTCAGTGGGTCCTGATCCAGGTAAAATACCCGGGAAAAGTAAAAAAAAACCATCGTCATTTGGCAAGAAAATTGGCTACATCTATCTGTTTCTGTTTGGATTTTTAGGAATTTGGTATTTCATGAATATGGGAATGCTGGATCCGGGTGCAGAAATTGATTACAGCCGGTTTCGAGCTCTGTTAGCGGAAGAGAATGTGGAGAGAATACATGTTCAGGGAGGCGAAATCAGGGGGGAATTAAAAGTGGCTCAGCAGCTTCATTTTGCTCAGAATGATACCACGACTTATGACCAGTTTCGCACCTATATTCCCTCTTTTGGTGATGAGAGGTTATTTGAGCTTCTTGATCAGTATGACGTTGAGGTGTCAGCAGAAGCGGAAAGTGAGGGTTATTGGTGGTATTTCATGATCTTTGCAATGCCTCTGCTGCTTATTTTGATCATCGGGTACGTCTTTTTTCAGAGAATGCAGGCTCAGGGTAAAAGCATGATGAGCATCGGTCAGAGCAAAGCGAAACTTCAGGATCCTGAAAAAAACAAGACAAAATTTGATGATGTTGCCGGACAAGAGGGCGCAAAAACAGAGCTTCGAGAAGTAATTGCGTTTCTAAAAAAACCCGAGCAATTTAAAAAGTTGGGTGCTAAGCTTCCAAAAGGGATCCTGCTTGTGGGTCCGCCAGGAACCGGTAAAACCTTATTAGCCCGTGCATCTGCCGGTGAAGCGGGGGTTCCCTTTTTCACGATTACAGGCTCCGATTTTATGGAGATGTTTGTGGGAGTAGGTGCCAAACGGGTGAGAGAGATGTTCAAAAAGGCAAAAGAGGCGTCGCCCAGTATCATCTTTGTGGATGAGATCGACTCCATTGGCCGGTCTCGGGGTGCCGGACTCGGGGGTGGACATGATGAACGAGAGCAGACACTAAATCAGCTTCTGTCAGAACTGGATGGATTTGAACCGAGTGAAAACGTGATCGTAATTGCTGCGACAAATCGGCCGGATATCTTAGATAAAGCCCTCCTCAGGCCGGGAAGGTTTGACCGACAAATATCGATCGATCTGCCATCACAGGAATCCAGGGTTGATATCTTGAAGATTCATGCCCGTAATAAACCCCTTCACAAAAACATAGATCTGGATACGATTGCAAGGTCAACACCCGGATTCAGCGGTGCAGACCTGGAAAATCTTCTCAATGAAGCGGCCCTTTATACCGGACGCGAAAAGCGCAAGCGAATACAGATGAAAGATGTCGAAAAAGCTCGTGATAAGGTGCTGATGGGACTCGAGAGAGAAGGGATGAAAATAGATGATGAGGAGAAACGGTTGTTGGCATATCATGAGGCGGGTCATGCGTTAGTGGCAGCTATCCTGCCACATGCAGATCCGGTTCATAAAGTGACGATTATACCGAGAGGTAAAGCGATGGGCGTGACCCAGCAGTTACCCAAAAAGGAGAAATACCTTTACAACAAAGAGTATCTACTTGATCGGCTTGCCGTCGTAATGGGTGGACGTGCGGCTGAACAGCTTATTTTCAACACTTCAACTAGCGGAGCTCAGAACGATTTGCAGCAAGTTTCTAAAATGGCTCGCAAGATGGTGAAGGATTGGGGGATGAGTGATAAGTTCAAACATCTTTCTTTTGGCTCGAATCAGGAGGAAGTATTTCTTGGCAGGGAGATGGCAAAGCAGAAAGAGTATAGTGATGCAACGGCCAGAGAGATCGATCAGGAGGTTCAAAAAATTTCACGGGATGCTTATGATTTAGCTCTTAATACGATAAAAGAGAATAGAGATGTGCTGGATAGAATTGCTGAGGGGTTGATCGAAAAAGAGGAGATCCCCGGGGATGAAGTTCTCAACTTGCTTAAAAAAATTGACAAGAATGGTAAATAATATGATAGCTTGTCAACCCAATTATAAATATAAAATCAATGAATAAATTCTACAATCTGTTATGGATGATTCTGTTGTTTTATGGGTGTAAGTCAGATTCTGATTCCGACGGTTCGAACGGTACTTTAACGCTGATCTCTGACCATGAAATTAATAATGTCAAAGATCCGTCAGGCCTTACACTGGATAGTTCAAGGCAATTTTTATGGGTGGTGAGTGATAATAAGGATGGATTAGTTTACAGAATTAACTTCCGAGGGGATTTGATCGGAACGTTGAGCTATCGGGGTGATGACATGGAGGGAATTACGATGAACCCGAATGATGGAACTTTTTGGGTAGTGGAGGAGCGGTTACGGCAAATGGTACAGCTGGATGGGCGGGGCAATGAATTACAACGCGAAGATGTTCCAGGTCTGATTATTGTTGAGGGTAACGGGTTGGAAGGCATTGCAATTGATCCGATTATGGAGCATTTTTACATCATAAACGAAAAGATACCGGCAGAATTTATCGAACTGGATAACGAGTTTAAAGTTGTAAGACAAATTCCCATTCAGTTCGGATCTGAATATCAATTAGATGATCTCTCGGGGATCTTTTATGTAAGTGAAGATCGTGAATTTTGGATCCTTAGTGATGAGTCGAAGCGAATTGTAATCACGGATTTTAATCTTAATCCATTACGATCATATGAATTAGGTCGCGAAAAATTTGAAGGCATTGCAGTGGATGATAGTAGTGGGAGGGTTTATCTGGTAAACGATGAAGAGAATAAGCTTTATGTTTACAGTTATGAGTAGCCTGAAATTACATTTTTATTATGATAAAAGGGTTTAGATTTCAGAAAAATAGTAGGGGATATTCGGATAAAGCTTTCGCTTTTATGCGAAAAACCATTATTCCAACGACTCAATTACTTTTTAACCCAAGGATTACCAACCCTGAAAACATGCCCTCTACGGGTCCTTGTTTTATCTATGGAAACCATTCTAATTACTTTGATCCATTTATGATCAATGTCGGGATAACACAAGAACCGACTGCCGGTGTTATGACAAGAGATCAGTTCCATAAAACGCTTCCGCGGATATTTATGGATAGCATCGGGATTGTTCCAACCAGTAAGTATGTACCGGAACCGGGTATTATCCGTAGTGTGATCCGGATGATAGATCAAAGGAGGATTATTGTGATTTTCCCCGAGGGCGGGCGCAGATGGGATGGAAGGCCGAAATCAGTCATAGAAACCACTTTGAAATTATTCTGGAAGATGAAAATCCCCATTCATCCGGTACAGATTCATGGATCCCATTTAAGCTGGCCCAGATGGGCGGATCACTATCGGAGGGCAAGTGTTGAAGTTCGGTTTATGAAACCCATTCACGCTTCCGATTTTGATGACTTCGAAACCTTTTCAGAGTTTTGCAAAGACCAGATCAATTTTAATGAATATGATCCACCCATAGATGCTTATCCGACTTCGTGTAAAAAACCGGCGGCGGGAATACAGCGATTGCTCTACAGGTGCCCCGAAACGGGTTCAAGCGGTACTGTTTATTCACCGGATGGGGAGCATGTATACAGCAGAGATGCAGCATTTCGGTACAGAATGACCCATTCGTCACGATTGATAGATGGTGATGGTAAAGAGCATTCAGTTCTGGATTTATACGATGTAATTAATGAGATGCCGATGACTTGGATAGATCCTTCAGAAAGAATTGTATTGCAGCATAATGGAAGTCAGATTTTCAGGATTGATGAAGAGCATCAGCTTGTAAAGTTGGATAAAGCCATTGTTGAACTGACAGATGAGCGATTATCAATTTTGATGGGATCAGACCAAACACACCTGCCGATGGAAGAGATGCGATATATTTCGGTAGAACAGAACCATAAAATATCAGTTACAACAGCTGATAAAATGCTTCAATTTACACTTGAAGGGAAGAGTGCGCTGCAATGGCAGAACTACATAAATCGTCTTAAAAATAGTGAAAAACCTGTAAAATCACTCTGATGGAATCATGGACACTGGATATTACTGCCGGGGAATTTTTTCTCGATTTTGCCTGGATGGGAGTGCTGCTTATTGCGGGTACATGGTTGCGCAGTAAGGTTCCGGTTTTACAGAAATACCTGATCCCTGCTAATCTCATCGCCGGAACTATCGGGCTACTTTTAGGTGCCAATTTACTTGGGTGGATTGATTTAACAACAGACAGGCTCGGAACGTATGTGTACCATCTATTGGCACTTCTGTTCATTGCACTTGGACTGAGGGCTCCCAGAGATAAGATTGGGTTGTCATCGATCAAATTTGGGATGATTTTTCTTTCTGTCTATCTGGTTCAGGCGGTCATTGGTCTAATCATCGCTTTTCTTCTTTTTTATACTATTATGCCGGAACTTTTTGTTGGAATCGGATTTTTACCGCCCTTGGCATTTGGAATGAACCCCGGTATCGCATATTCCATTGGCTCAAACTGGGAGCAGTTCGGTTTTCTAAATGGAGGGGTTGTTGGGTTAACTTTTTCAGCTGTGGGCTTCCTGGTCGCCTATACAGCAGGTATAGCCTTGGTTCGGAGTGGAATCAGGAGCGGAAAGGCGGCTTTTATCGATAAGGGATCCGAAATTCCGGAAGATGTTCGGAAAGGGATTCTCTCTACACCTGAAGCGAACAGTGAAGAGAAAATTACAACCTCACCCGAGAATATTGAATCCCTCACTTTTCATATTGGGTTGATAGGATCTACGTTTATCCTCACTTATTTCGTTGTGAAAATGATGGAAATGGGGCTCGTTTATGTCGGTGCAGAAAATGAGATATCGACACTATGGTCGTTCCATTTTATTTTTGCAGCGATGATTGCGTTGCTGGTTCGGAGGATTCTGGATGAAACAGGCAGTAGCCGGCTGATTGATGATCACACCATGACACGCTGTTCGAACTTGTTTATGGACTTTATGATTGTGGCATCCGTTGCGGCTATTAGTCTGGTTGTGGTTGCTCACTATTGGATTCCACTGCTTTTAATCTCTGTAGCGGTTGCGTTGGCCACATGGGCTATCATACTGGTGATGACCAAGGATGCATTCAGTGAGTTTGTATTTGAACGGTATGTAGCTATTTTCGGGAATATGACCGGTACCCTGCAATCGGCTTTGGTGCTCTTGCGAATTGTGGATTCGGGGATGAAGTCGCCGGTCAGTTATAACCTTGTCTACGGAAGCGGGTTTGCGCTAGTTTTCGGGTTTCCACTGCTACTGCTGATCAATGCTCCGGTTCATTACTTCGACGATGTGACCCAGGGATTTTGGGTTGTGCTGTTTGCGTTAATAGCTTATCTGTTCATCATTGCCATTGCCTGGTTCTATCTGAGAAATCGGAGTGTAGATCCGGGTGCTTAACCACAATAAATTCCTTTCAGGGGAAGTTTATCTAATTAAAACTAAAGGTTTTATGAAGAAACTCTAATGGTACAGGGGAGTACAGATCGTTATCTTTGTATAGGAGCAAAATCCGGATAAAATGATTTGAATTTTGTGAGGTTTTTTCAGCACTAAATTGTAATAAAAATTAGTTGCCTGAAAAAAAGTTATCAACAGGATTCAAATAAGTTTCTAAATGAATTTATGATGGCTTCTAAAGTAAATAAATACAACTACTTAATTTTTTCATTTGTTGTTATTTTAGAATTAAAAAATTAGACTTTTTCACAAGTTATTTCCTTCCTTGAATGTGAGAGAATTCTAATGTCGCCTTTCTATAGGATTATGTATATTTAAAGTTGGATAAAAGTGTCAATAAACTGATAAAAATTATACAAAATACATTCTACACTGAAAACTAAAGTTACATATAGAAATAACCGGCAACGGTTGATGCAAGTCTTCCATAAAGGACGTGTACAGGGAGTTGTAAAAAAAACAATGCCATGGGCGAAGTGTATATTATTGTTAATTATAACTTTATTGTGTATTAGTTCAGCCGTTTATGCCCAATCAAGTCAGGTGTATAACACTCCGGGCTCCTCAACTTTTACAGTTCCTTCCGGAGTAACACAAATTACGGTTGGGGTTTGGGGTGGTGGTGGTAAAGGGGGAACATTCAGTGGTGGTGGTTCATCCGGTGGCGGCGGCGGTGGTGGTGGTGGTGGTTATTCACGATCGGTCATTAGTGTGACACCGGGTGATATTCTAAATTTGAATGTAGGTGCCGGAAGCACAACGACGGCAGCAGGTGGGCAGTCTTGGTTTATTAACACGAGTACGTTGAGGGCTAATGGAGGATTGAGTGTTGGCGGGAATGTAGTAACCGGCGGGTCAGGCGGAGCTTTGGGAGTTGGAACGGTTCGTTATGTTGGTGGGAATGGTGCAAATGGCTCTGGCACAACTTACGGTGGAGGTGGTGGTTCTTCCGCAGGTACCGGCGCTGCAGGTATCAACGCGACAAATCAGAATGGTGCAACGGCTCCAACCGGTGGTGGGAGTGGTGGTAATGGTCGAAGCGGTTCACAAGGTCCCGGAGTAGTAGGTTCAGTACCCGGCGGTGGTGGAGGAGGAGGTTTAAAGACAGCCAATCAGAATACAACACAAGACGGTGGCAATGGTGCTAACGGGCGGGTGAGGGTTGCATGGTCACCACCCAACGCCACTAATTCAACGATAGCTGCAAATCCGACATCCGGGGTGGCTGCAAATGGATCAGACTCATCAACAATGACCATTACAGTACGAAATGGGAATAATGCAGTTATGGGTGCAGGGGTAAATCTCTTCTTTGAAATCACATCGGGAACGGGAACGTTAAGCTCCGGCCCATGGACTTCCAATGCAAGCGGACAGGCAACCGCGACAGTTACATCAACAACTGCGGGTACTGTTGTTGTTACCGGATATCTTGGGACGAATAACTCTGGAGCTATTCTTGGAACAGCTTCCGTGGATTTTGTACCTGAAGCACCGGTTGCTCAGGCTGCTACAAATATTGATTTTGAAAGTTTTACTGCGAACTGGACTGCATCCACATCTTCGGGTGTTACTGAGTACAGACTTGATGTTTCGGAAGCCTCCGATTTTTCAACTTTTGTATCGGGGTATGAGAATCTGAATGTTGGGACAGCTGTTTTAAAATCTGTGACCGGACTGGATCATGAAACTACCTATTATTACCGCGTTCGTGCTATTGCATCAACTGGTGCAAGTGCGAACTCAAACAGTATTGACCTCACCACTTCAGCGTTGCCTCCTGATGCGACAGCTTCAACGATTGGAGCTTCTCCTACAACAGGTGTAACAGCAGACGGATCGGATTCATCAACCTTAACCATTACGGTACGGGATGAATCAAATAACGTAATCCAGAATGAAGATGTCTTTTTTGCCATCACAGGCGGTTCAGGGGGATCACTGAGTTCCGATCCCTGGAGTAGTAATGCCAGTGGTGAGGCAACGGCTACGTTGACGTCAACAGTTGCCAACACTATTACGGTTACCGGTTATCTTGGAACGAACAGCTCCGGCGACGTTTTGGGCACGGCAACGGTAGAATTTGATTCCGGTCCTGCAACACAGATTGCAGCCTTAAGTTTAGGAATATCTACAATTGGTGTTAACGGGAGTACAACTGTGACTGCTACGATTGAAGATGTAAATGGTAATCCTGTTGAAGGTGTTACGGTTAGTTTTTCAAGTGATGAACCAACGAGAGCAACAGTAGCTGCCACAGCCTCTACCAATAGTAGCGGTGAAGCAACGGCAAATGTAACCGGATCGAATGATCAAGCAGGAAATGTTGTCATTACAGCAAGTATTGATGATGCTGACTCCAATGTAGCCATCAGTGATTCAGATACGGTTAACCTGTCCGTAGAAGCTGGTGCAGCCGATGCCACAGCCTCTACAATTGCAGCCTCTCCTGCAACAGGAGTAACAGCAGACGGATCGGATTCATCCACGCTTACCATAACGGTACGAGATGCATCGAATAACCTACTGGAAAATGAGGATGTCTTTTTTGCCATCACCGGAGGTTCGGGTGGTACCTTAAGCGCCGGCCCATGGAGCAGTGATGTCAATGGGCAGGCTACTGCAACAATCACATCTTTGGATGCCAACACGATTACAGTAACCGGGTATTTGGGGACGAACAGCAGTAGTGGTGAGCTTGGAACAGCAACGGTAGCATTTGAGGCAGGCACAGCAACCAATATTGCAATCAATGCCGGGAATAATCAGAGTGCAGAAGTAAATACAGCGGTTTCTATTGCACCAAGTGTTCTTGTCACCGATACGAACAGTAACCCTGTTTCCGGTATAAATGTAACATTTTCTGTAGCAACAGGAGGTGGTACGGTTAATCCGACAACAGCCATCACAACCAACAGCAACGGGGTTGCTCAATTAACCAGCTGGACTCTTGGATCAACGACCGGAACGAACACAATTGAAGCTGTAAGTGCGGGATTAACCGGTTCACCAGTCACGTTTACAGCAACAGCAACTTCCGGCAGCGGTGATGCAGCAAACTCAACGATTCAATCTTCACCTTCTACCGGTGTGGCAGGAGATCAGAGTGAATCATCAACCATAACGATTACAGTTCGAGACGGATCAAATAATTTAGTGAGTAATGAAGATGTCTTTTTTGACATTACGAGCGGTTCAGGGGGGGCACTGAGTGTCGGCCCATGGAGCAGTAATGGCAGTGGAGAGGCAACAGCGACATTGACATCTTCTATTGTAAACACAATCACTGTGACCGGATATCTTGGAACGGACACGAATGGTTCGATACTTGGCACAGCGACGGTCGAGTTCATACCCGGAGATGCCTCACAGCTTTCATTTCAGCAGCAACCAAGTGGTACCCAGGCAGATCAGACAATAGTTCCGTCACCGACTGTCCGCATACTGGATGCTACCGGAAATCTGGTCTCAAGTGATAATACGACTCAAGTATCTATTGACATCGATTCTAATCCATCTTCCGGTACTCTATCAGGAACAAAAACGGTAACAGCCTCAGGGGGTGTTGCAACATTTTCGGGGTTGTCAATAGATGAGGTTGGTTCAGGTTATTCGTTATATGTCACGGCTACTGGATTGACTACGGATGAATCAAATCAGTTTGAAATATTTGGAGCCAATCAAGAGATTTTTAGTATACCGGGCAGTTCCAGCTTTACGGTTCCTGATGGTGTTATTGAGATTACCGTAGAAGTTTGGGGTGGAGGTGGAAGAGGCGGCGAAGTTTCCGGTTCAGGAAGTAATACTGCAGGTGGTGGTGGTGGTGGTGCTTATTCATCATCAGTTATAACTGGTTTAACGCCAGGGCAAGATATTGATCTGCAGGTTGGAGGGGGTAGTACAACATCAGCGGCCGGTGGTGATTCCTGGTTTAGTATTGCAACCACGCTACTTGCAAAAGGGGGTGCAAGCGTTGGGGTGAATACTGCTGCTGCAGGAGTAGGAGGATTAGCTTCGGCAGGTATAGGTGACACTAAATATAGCGGTGGAACAGGAGCGAACGGAATTGCCTCAGATGGGGGTGGAGGTGGATCATCTGCTGGTTCAAGTTCGAATGGTACAAATGCGACCGGTCAGGCAGGTGCTACTGCACCGGCCGATGGTGGAGATGGTGGAGATGGCAGAAGCACAACAACCGGAGTTGGTGTCGTAGGTAGTGCCCCTGGTGGAGGCGGTGGTGGTGCTTTAAAAACAGGCGGCGGTCCGGCTACATATATAGGCGGTGCCGGTGCAAATGGGCAAGTCTTGGTAAGCTGGTCACCTCCATTCGCATCAAATTCTACGATTGAAGCGAATCCCGAGAGTGGAATTTTAGGAGATAATACAGAAGAATCAACATTGACAATTACAGTGAGAAACGGTACAAATAACGTGATGGGCGCCGGTGTAGATCTGTTCTTTAAAATCACTTCCGGTACAGGAACGCTCTCAACAGGCCCCTGGACCAGTGCTGCAAATGGTCAGGCAACGGCTACATTGACATCCGGAATAGGGGGTACAGTAACGGTAACCGGCTATCTTGGAACAGACGATACAGGAGAAGTACTTGGGACAGCAGACGTGATTTTTGACGGCCCGTATTACAGCCGCCAGACAGGAAATTGGGATGTTGCTGCCAATTGGTCCAGAGATTCCCATACAGGTGTTGCTTCGGCAACAACACCATCGGCTGAAGATGAAATTATTATCGGTAATAGCCATACCATCACCCTCAATTTCTCTCCATTTACACTCACCAATCCGGGAACTGTAACGGTTTCAGATACCGGTGTACTTGTGTTCACAGGAGAAAATCGAATCAGCGGAACCGGTACTTTTGTTTTGGAGAGCGGAGGTAGACTAAAAATCGGTTCTGTCAATGGAATTACTACAAATTCGGATGCGGGAAACATCAGAACGGATACACGAACATACAATGACGGCGCAAACTTTACCTATGAGGGATCATCAGCTCAGGTAACAGGAGATGCGCTTCCGCAGCAGCTGAATCATTTGGAAATCACAAATCCGACGACTGTTCGGGCGAGCAGTTCACATCAGGTAAGCGGGACCTTGACTCTGGCGAACGGAGCGCTGGTGATGGGAGATGGGTTATCACTGATTGCCAATACCAAGAATATCACATCCGGTGAGCTTCAATATGAATTGGAGGTTAGCGGTCAGGCGGGCTACCGGCTCCTCTCCTCCCCGTTGAATGTGGATTTTGATAATTTCCTGAGCGAAGTGATTACACAAGGATTTACCGGGGCATCGCTGACCGATACGGAGCCGCTTCAGCCAAATGTTCTTTTTTACGATGAAACGTTTGAAGGGACTGACAATCGTCGATGGAGGGCTCCCAACAACATAACGGATTCAGTGGTATCCGGACGTGGGTATCATGTCTTCATGTTTGGTGCGGTGACCGAGGACAGTCGATACAATGACGCCTTGCCCTATACACTCTTTGTGAACGGCCAAGAGAATGAAGGAACAGCCGGAGAGGTAGACATGAATGTGACCTATACGGAAGCCGGTGATACCGGATGGAATCTGGTTGGCAATCCATTTGGAGCAACCATTGACTGGGAAGATAATGCCTCATGGACCAAGACCAATATTGATCCTACCCTTTATGTGTGGGATCCAAATACCAATAACTATCTCACATGGAATGGATCGGCCGGCGATATCACGGATGGTTTAGTAGCTCCTTTCCAGGGTTTTTGGATCAAGGCAAATGCAGCGAATCCGGAACTTAAGGTGACTCGGGACGCCAAAACAATAAGTGCAGGAGCAGGATTTGTAGGAAAAGAGGTATCCAAGAGCGTCAAGGAACCGGTGCCTGTGGTAAGTCTTCAGGTGAAACATTCACAACATCTGCAATCTACCGCGCATTTGTCATTTACTTCTGAGGGGCGATTGGGAATGGATTCGTTCGATTCATTCAGGCTTCTGCCGCCTCCGGATATAGATAGCTATGTTGAGTTCTATTCCAGTGTGGAGAAAGAACGACTCTCGGTGAACAATCTTCCAAGGCGATTTGGGCGTGTGATAGAGATTCCGTTGGAAGTGAATGCTTACAATGAGGATGGAGCAATTAGTGAAGATATGTGGTTGAAAGTAACAGGTTATCAGAATATACCCGATGGCTGGGAGATGGAAATTTTTATTGAGCGGACCGGGGAGAAATTTGCGATAATACCGGGCGATTCCATTCGGGTATCGATGGCACATATGTCGGGTAAAAATGTAACTAGAACTAATGAAATGGCTAGTGTCACCACAATGGGTGGAGATGCACATGCGCAGTTCACCCTGCGAATTGCCCCTGGTGCAGATGCCCTTGGGATCACGAATGAGTTTAGGTTTCACCCAAACTACCCGAACCCCTTCAATCCGACAACAACTCTGGCCTTTGAATTGCCAATACCGGGAGCGGTACGATTGGAAGTGTACGATCTGATTGGTCGCCGCGTAGCTGTACTGGTCAATGAAAATCTTACTGCGGGATCGCATAGTGTATCCTGGGATGCAAGAGGGATGAGCAGCGGTATTTATATCGCCAGACTAGTCACAGCAGATGGAATGTTTACGAGAAAATTAACCATGATAAAGTAGTAAGAGTATTCGCTACTCTTTATTGCTCCGGGTTAACGGTACAAATCTTACCGGCAGAACACGCTCGGTGCGAAGATTTCCATTCTCGTCTTTGATTAACCGGGTCAACACCTGAGTTTGATCCTGCCTGCCAACGGGAATCGCTATGATTCCACCCGGACTCAATTGGTCAATAAGCGGTTGAGGAATCTTATCAGCAGCTGCAGTTACAATGATCTTATCAAAAGGAGCCTGCTCTTCCCAGCCGTTATACCCATCTCCGATTCTGGTTTTAATGGTACTGTATCCAAGTTCATTATAGAGTTCTGCTACTCGAATTCCAAGGGGTTCAACGATTTCAATCGTATATATGTAGGGCGTAAGCTCTGATAATACAGCAGCATGATAACCGCTTCCGGTTCCAATCTCGAGAACTTTATCACCGGGTTTGATTTCAAGCATTTCAGCCATAAGTGCAACAATATAGGGCTGAGAGATGGTTTGATCGTAACCAATAGGTAGTGGTGTATTTTGATAAGCTTGTCGTTGGTACTCTTTAGGTATAAATCTATGCCGAGGCACCTGAAGCATCGCTTCAATCACATTCGGATCAGTGATTCCCTGGCCAATGATTCCGGTTTGAACCAGATACTCACGTTCTTGTTTTCGTTCATCAAATCGGGGCCGATCCCAGGCCAAAGAATCAGTCTCAGAGAGTTCATTGAGTTGCAAAGCAATGTTATTTTCCTGTAAGTGGGATCGCTGAGGAATCAGCTCTACACTATTGCTAAATGAAAGAAAAGGAGTCAGAAAAAAAATCAGAGCTGAAAAGATAAAAAGATTGTTGAATCGATTCATGATGTTGATTGATAGTATATTTATAGAGCGATTTGGTCACATTCGAAATTCATTCACCTCTAGTAACTCCATTTGAAAAAAACTGTTTCAAAAAACATAGATTTATCCAAATTTCAAAATCATAAATCGAGTTTTATACAGGGATCAATTGTGTTTTAAAAATGAATCGTCAGACAACCAAAAGAGAATTAATCCTGTTTATATTTAAATAGATTCTCAGCACCTACTTTCTCTTCAGCCTGAGATAGTGCATAAGCACTCTCAAATAACACAATCGGATTCCCTTCCATGTCTTTAGTAATGTGAGTAGAATAGCTGTGTTCTAATTTTTTCGTGATTTCTTTGCTCTCATTAGGCAACCAACGGGCAGCGTGATATGTAACCGGTTGCTGATAGAGCTCAACACTGTACTCTTCAAGCATTCGGTGTGTGACCACCTCAAACTGAAGTGCCCCGACCGTTCCGAGAAGGAGTTCATTACCCACTCCATTGGGAACTTCAAATACATGTACCACTCCCTCTTCTGAGAGTTGTTTTAAACCCTCCCGCAACTGTTTTCTTTTAAAAGGGTCTTTGGTAGAGACCTTCATAAAGTGTTCGGGAGTGAAAAGCGGAATCACATTAAATGTGACAGGCTTAGTAGAATGCAGTGTAGATCCGATTCTAAAAAATCCGGGGTTAAAAAGTGAGACAATATCACCGGGATAAGCCTCTTCCAAAATCATGCGCTCATCTCCCATCAACGTATGAGGTGTTGAAAGTTTTACTTTTTTACCGGTTCCCGCATGGGTTACATCCAACCCACGTTTAAATTTTCCTGATGTGACTCTAACGAATGCGGCACAATCCCTGTGATCCGGATTCATATTGGCCTGTAGTTTAAAGATAAACCCGCTAAATGGGAGGTCCAGATTGTGAGTTTCTCCATCAATATTGAGATAGGGTTGGGGTGATGGTGCCAAATCACGGAAGTAGTTTAAAAATACGTCCAGTCCGAAATTATTGAGGGCGGAACCAAAGAATACTGGAGAGACCGTACCTTTTTTAAAACCGTCCTTATCCATATCGTGATACATATCCTCGATCAAGAGGATCTCTTCCCTGAGGTCATTTTTCTCAGTTTCGGAAAGGGTGCTTTCTGCCAATCCATCATCCAGTGAAAAGATCTCTGTTTCTGCCTTTTTTGCTCCATGTTTACTCTTGATGTAAAGATGGAGCTCTTTACCGATCAGATCGTAAATTCCTTGAAATTTGGGACCATAACCCACCGGCCAATTAGCCGGGATCGCTTCGATACCGAGACGATTTTCAATATTGGATAGCACTTCCAGAGGGTCCATACCGGGTCTGTCACACTTGTTCACGAATGTGATGACGGGCACCTGACGCAATTTACAGACTTCAAACAGTTTTTCTGTCTGCTCCTCAACTCCCTTGGCGACGTCTATGACCATCAAGCCGGAATCGGCTGCAACCAGAGTGCGAAGTGTATCTTCAGAAAAGTCTTTGTGACCGGGAGTATCTAACAGATTGTATTTAATGCCATCTTTTTCAAACCGCAGAACGGAAGATGTGACCGATATGCCACGCTCTTTTTCGATGGCCATCCAGTCGGAAGCGGCGTACCGAGCTGCTTTTCTCTGCCGTATAGATCCGGCTTCATGGATTGCACCCCCGTAAAGTAGTAACTTTTCTGTTAACGTCGTTTTTCCGGCATCCGGATGAGAGATAATCGCAAATGTGCGTCGTTTATTCGCTTCTTTTAATATGGTATCGGATTGTAGTACTGATTCGGTCTGAGACATGATAATTTACAAAAGTGTTCAATCTTACAAAGATAAGCAATTTGTTGATTCTGTTCATGAATATTGATGAGGGCAGCCCATTCTCTTGACCCGCCAACTAATTCAATGCCGCTTCATTTTGCGTTCTGCATTCTTTCTTTTGCCTGTTTGGTCTGTGTTCACATGCATCCCATTCTCTTGACCCGCCAAGTAATTCAAGGCCGGTATTATATTTATAGAAAACTTCTACACTCTGCCTTTTGCCCTCCGCCCTCTGCGTTCTGCCCTCTACGTTCTGCCCTCTGCGTTCTGCCCTCTGACTTATGCCTGTGAAGTGGTATGGTCTAATTTTCTAAAAAAGTTAAAAGAGACCGAGCTGTTTGTCTTCCCTGTCGATAGGAAAAACCGGTAATGGGTTCACTTCAATCAGATTGGAGAGCTCACGGTGAAAATACCTCGCTAAAACCGGCGCATACAATGTATTTGGAGCGTGGATAAACATGTAGGGGTGTTTTCCATCTTTGATCCAGTCTGCAATAATAATTGCCCACTCTTTTAGATAGGCTTCATTGTTCAGGACATCATTCGCACCTACAAAACGGATAAAAGGATGATCGGCGGTCGAGTGAAAACGAACCGGAGTTTGAGGTTTTTTTTGCTGAGCAGCTTTAATCGAAGGATCCTCTTTTTTTAAGCTATGGAGCCGTCTGGTATCAAACACAACACGATTCACATGATAACTCTTTAAAAGCTGCTCAAAAGCTCTCTCATGTTTGCCTTTATCAAAAAAATCGGGATGCCTCACTTCGATCGCATATCGATAGTGACTGGGTAGAAGCTCTATCAATTTTTCAAGCTTTTCAAATTCCTGATAGGAAAATTGAGAGCTTAACTGAATATGAAAAGGTCCGACTTTGGTCCGTATTGGATTAAATAATTCCAAAAAGTAGAGAACATCATCATGAACATCTTTCAGGCGTTTATAATGAGTTATGGATTGTGGAAACTTAAAACAGAATTTGAAATGGTCTGGTACCTGTTCACCCCACTTGATCACGGTCTCTTTGGATGGTGTATTGTAAAATGTGGTATTTCCCTCTACAGAGTTAAATACAGAGGAGTATTGATTCAGAAATTGCTCCGGTTTGGCATCCTCCCGAAAAAAGGTGCCTTTCCACTCTTTATAACCCCATTGGGTTAAACCGATATGATATCTTTTGATCTCCATTCAATTGTTTCTCTATAATCATAATATACAAAGAAATACGTTTGGAGCTGTTTTACTCTTTCTTTTCAGGAGCTCTGCCAATATCAACAGCATCTATATGATGGTCAAAATCGTCTACCTCAATTATGGTATCGAATCCCCGTTTACTTAAGTCCCAGTAGAGGTAACCCAGTGCAACAAGCCCCACTACCAGGCAGATGACAAATGAGGTATAGTTTCCAAACAGAAAGTGACCGAAACCAAATAGTGCCATATAAACCAGTACGACACCGGCTAACCAGTTCCCGAGTAGAGGAAAGAGAGATCCGTCTGAGGAGATGTCAGTATTATCAGCCTCCAAAGGTTTCCAACCCGGTCCGCCCGGCCTAACCTTGCGATAAAATGAAGTCAGTTTGGTAATTTCTGTGGGTTTTGTCATGAAAGTGACCGCCAACCAAACCACAGTCGTAATTCCCACGACATAAAAGAGATTCAATGGAAATGGATCTACAATTCCCGGAACCGGAACTCCCAGAAGCACTAGAATAACAAGGAAAATAGGTGTTAATGATGCAGCCAGTTCACTCCAGGCATTGATACGCCACCAATACCATCTGAGAATCAAAACCAGGCCGAGTCCACCCGAAGCGGTGAGTACCAATCCCCAGGCCTCACGAATACTGTCGAGCTGTGTTGTGACAAAAAATGCGAGTATCGCCAGGACAAATGTGACAATCCTCGACACAAATACATAGTGTTTTTCATCGCCATCCGATTTGATAAATCGTCTCCAGAAATCATTCACCAGATAGGAAGTGCCCCAGTTGAGATGTGCCGCAAACGTACTTGTAAAAGCGGCTAAAAATGCAGCAAATAGAAGACCCAACAATCCGGGCGGGAGTACATCTCTCATCACAAGAACAAACCCTTCACGCGAGTCTTCGAGATTTGGGTATAGTACCAATGATACCAGTGCAACGATGATCCATGGCCACGGTCTGAGGCAGTAGTGTGCAATATTAAACCAAAGTGTGGCAAAGAGCGCATGTTTTTCATCTTTTGCACTCATGATTCTCTGGGCTACATAACCCCCACCGCCGGGTTCAGATCCGGGATACCAGCTCGACCACCACTGAACTCCGAAATACGCAGCAAACGCACCAAAACTGAGTGAAAGTACGGCGAAACCTTCTGCGGTCTGACCAATAGTGGGCAGAAACTGAAAGGTTTCCGGGGGTAGTTTTTCCTGCAGACCGGATATGCCACCGATTTCAGGAATGTTCACTGCGTAGACTGCGAGAACAATCGTACCTCCGAGAGCGATGGCAAATTGAAAAATATCGGTCACGGCGACTCCCCACAGTCCGGAGATCAATGAGAAGACTCCGACAAAGATGATGAGGAAACCAACCAGAAGCAGAGGCGCGCTGATGTAGATTCCAAAAAAGGTAAACGATTCCTGGCCGAAAAGGGTCATGCCCGGAAAGAGGATATTAAAAATGGTCTCCATTGCCAGGGACACCCATCCCAGGATGATGATATTCATCAGCAGGCCAAAATAGATCGCTTTGATGCCGCGCAGCCATGCGGCTTCCTTACCGCTGTAACGAAGTTCGATGAATTCCACATCGGTGAGTACGCCGCTTCTTCGCCATAGCCGTGCAAAGAAAAAGACCGTGAGCATGCCCCCCATCAGGAAGTTCCACCAGAGCCAGTTTCCGGCGATTCCATCAAGTGCGACCATTTCGGTAACGGCAAGGGGAGTGTCGGCGGCAAATGTAGTGGCTACCATGCTGGTTCCGATAATCCACCACGGCATGTTGCGTCCGGATAGGAAAAATTCGGTTGTGTTTTTACCGGCCCTGCTGTAGAAGTAGAGAGCTATTGAGATAGCAAATACAAAATAGAAGGCTACCAGAATCCAATCGAGTGTAGTGAGTGTAGAGACCATATAAATAGCAGGTTTATTTACAAGTGCATCAATATAATAGAATACGACCGATTTGAAAATTGAATCAAATAAAAATCAATATGCTGTAATCACATTTAAAAAACAATGGTAGATCTGTGGAAAAGGTAGAAGGCAAACGTGTTTAACCGCAGTGGACGCAGAGAAGGCGCGGTGGTCGCAGGGGGGAAGAACTCACAACGTCATCCCAGTCACTGAAACAGCGATGACTTTGCCAATGCTTTTGGATGTTAATACGTACATGGACTTTGAGTAGTAAATCTGCTCCTTTTTTACCCACAAAGCGGAGCGTAGTGAGATGACATCGTGAGGTTCCTTTTCACTTCTAAATTCTATACTTCTCTCTTAACCCAACATAACATCCAGAACCATCATCACGCAGAAACCGACGATTGTACCAAGTGTGGCCAGGTCGGTATTGCCGCCTCTCTGTGAGGTGGGTATCAGCTCTTCTATAACAACAAAAATCATCGCTCCGGCTGCAAATCCCAGCGCATAGGGAAGAATGGGTTGAATAAAGATGACAGCCAGGGCTCCGATGACTGCAGAGGGGGGTTCCACCAATCCGGAAAGCTGACCATAATTAAAACTCATTTTTCGTGAAGCACCTTCCCCTCGCAGTGGCAGCGAAATGGCTATGCCTTCGGGCATGTTTTGAATGCCTATTCCTAACGCAAGAGCGATTGCAGCCGTCACAGTTGCCGTTCCGGTGGGATCGATTCCGGATGCTGCAGCTCCAAATAGAACCCCGACAGCGAGTCCTTCCGGTATATTGTGAAGAGTGATGGCCATTACCAGCAGAGTGGCACGGCGCCATTTAGTTTTAACCCCTTCTGCCGCATCTTTTGGCAAGCCAAGATGAAGGTGGGGTACATATGCATCAGCCAGCCGTAGCGTGAATGCTCCCACTAAAAAACCAATCGTTGCCGGCATCCATTTTACCAAACCCAATCCTTCCGCCATGTCCATCGACGGTTCAAGCAGCGACCATATAGACGCTGCAATCATCACCCCGGCCGCAAAACCGAGGGATGTGTCCAGAAATTTTTTGTTGACTTCCTTATTTAAAAATACGACAGCAGCTCCAATCGATGTTGTAATCCAACAAAACGTACCTGCAAAAAAAGCTTGCCAGACTGGATGTAATTCAAAAAACCACGTGACTATAAATGTATCTCCCATATTTTTTGATGAAATATTAAATTGTAATCATTTAATGCTGTACAAAACCCCAAACTACGCCTACGCGTCATGCTGATGAAAATCATTATCTCCATATGTAGATATTGGGCTGATCCAGTACGACGGGTGGAGATCCAGGCTCTCCAGCCGGGATGACGGTGATATATTGAGAAACTGAAATAGATTCAGGATTGCCAATGGTGATTCAGGATAACCGATAAAATTCATGCCTCGGATGGAAATTTACAAAAATTCAATTATTAGACAATATAAATATAAAAGTTTGATTGGTCTAATAAAATTTTTCGATTAATATTTTTATATTTAGTGATGGCAAGTCAAACAATAGAAAACTATCTCAAAGCTCTTTATAATCTTTCCAACGATGTGGATGAGATTAATGTAACAGATTTGGCAAAAAGTATGGATGTCAGTTTACCCAGTGTAAACAGTATGGTCAAGAAACTTGCCAAAATGGGGCTCATTTTATATGAGAAATATAAACCTCTGCAGATCACTGATCTGGGAAAAAAGGAGGCTGCACTCATCATACGAAAACATCGGCTTACAGAGATGTATCTGGTGGAGAAAATGGGTTTTGGCTGGGATGAAGTGCACCACATTGCGGAACATATTGAACATCTAAAATCCCCTGAATTTTTTGACCGGGTGGATGAATTACTGGGCTTCCCCACTCACGACCCTCACGGCTCTCCCATTCCGGATAAGAATGGCCATTTTGAATCGATGGATCTGCGCAAATTGTCAGATTGTAAAACCGGTGACAAGGTAATTGTGAAGGCACTTGGACACACATCCGAAGAGTTCTTAAAATTTTTAAACAGCAAGGACTTTACCCTCAATCTTCAGTTAACAATTTTAGCCATTGAACCTTTTGATAATAGTATGACTCTTTCTTATGCGGGTCATCCGGAAGAGGTCTTTTCTGAGAAAGTGTGTGAAAAACTACTGGTGAAAGTGTAATTCGCACTACATATCATACGAAGATCTTGGGCAAAAAAGACGGTTTTGCAGAGCCTTCCATATAATGATTGAAACAAAGGAGTAAATGGGCTGGAATTATTTAGCATCCTTTCTAACCATCTCTCTTAAAAAAGAGAGATTCTTCCTGCCTCAAGGGTGCCAAAAAAGGATAAAAAAACGTATCTTTGGTGATTCAGGAAATGCAGGTAAAATAACAGAAAAAAAAGTTCTGATATGAACAAATTCAAACTGCGATTTGTTTAATCAGAGAACCCCAAAAGCAATCTACATTATTTAATGAGCAATTACATTCAGTTTGAAAAAGAGAAGTTTTCCGTCAGACATATTGGACCGGATGAACATAGTATAAAGGAGATGTTGGAAGTGATTGATGCTGAATCGGTTGAACAGCTCATGAGCGAGACCGTCCCCGAAAAAATCAGGCTGAAAAAAAGCTTAGATCTTCCGGAAGCTCTCAGTGAATCCGAGTATTTAAAGCATATCAAGGAAATATCACTGAAGAACAAAATCTATAAGAGTTTTATCGGAATGGGGTATTATGATACCATTACTCCGAATGTGATCCTGCGGAATGTTCTTGAAAATCCGGGATGGTATACCGCCTACACACCTTATCAAGCAGAAATTGCACAGGGCCGCTTGGAAGCGTTGATTAACTTTCAAACCATGGTTACCGATCTGACAGGCATGGAGATTGCTAATGCTTCCCTTTTGGATGAAGGAACAGCAGCAGCTGAAGCCATATCGATGTTGTACAGTCAACGAAAAGGAGAGAAGAGAAAAACCGCAAACAAATATTTTGTATCCGAAAATTGTCACCCGCAAACGCTGACAGTCATACGAAGCCGAATAGAGCCTCTGGACATTAAAATTCAGATTGGCAATCCCTCTGAGGTAGATGTAACAGATCCTGAACTGTTTGGTATCTTTTTACAATATCCGGATACGTTTGGGACTGTAAAAGACCTAAAAGGGTTGATTGATGCTGCCAAAGAGAATGATCTTTTCACAACGGTTGCAGCAGACCTGCTGAGCCTGACACTGTTAACACCTCCCGGTGAAATGGGAGCCGATGTGGTTGTAGGAACGACACAAAGACTAGGCGTACCGATGGGTTATGGCGGACCCCACGCTGCTTATTTTGCCACAAAGGAGGAGTTTAAACGACAGATTCCCGGACGTATCATTGGTGTAACCAAAGATGCCGAAGGAAATGCGGCATACCGCATGGCTCTTCAAACCCGTGAACAACATATCCGCCGCGAAAAAGCGACATCCAATATCTGTACCGCTCAGGTTTTACTCGCCGTGATTGCAGGATTTTATGCTGTGTATCATGGTCCGGCCGGACTCAAACGCATCGCATCCAGAATTCATGGCCTTACCAAACTCACGGCATCCGGACTGAAAGCAATGGGACTGCATGTTATAAATGAACACTTCTTTGATACCATCACCCTGAAGGATCTAAGCCCCACTGAAATTAAATCTGTCAGAAACATAGCGGAAGCACATTCTGTGAATTTCAGATATCTGCCTGATGGAATAGGGATCTCTTTTGATGAATCAAAATCATTGTCTGAAGTGGAGGAGGTTCTGGCCATTTTTTCCAAAGCTTTGAAAAAGAAGTCTGACTTTGATGTAATTGAAGCGTCAAAACAGGTTCAGGTTCAATATCCGGATGAATTGACGCGAAAATCTGATTTTCTGGATCATCCTGTCTTTAATCAATTTCACTCAGAGCATGAGATGCTCCGCTATCTCAAAGAACTGGAAAACAGAGACCTGGATCTGACGCACTCCATGATTTCAATCGGCTCATGCACGATGAAACTGAATGCAACCACAGAGATGATTCCGCTGACTTGGCCTGAGTTCGGAAATATTCATCCGTTTGTACCGATAGAACAGGCAGAGGGATATCACCAACTTTTTAATGAGTTGGATACCTGGTTATCTGAAATTACCGGTTTTGAGAAAGTTTCTCTTCAACCCAACTCGGGAGCACAGGGAGAATACGCCGGTTTAATGACCATTCGAGGGTATCACCTTGCGAACAATGATCAAAAACGAGTGGTTACGATTGTTCCATCGTCGGCGCATGGTACCAATCCTGCAAGTGCGGTGATGGCGGGTATGGACGTCGTCGTGACAAAATGTGATGAGAAAGGGAATATCGATCTGGATGATCTAAGGGAGAAGGCCGAAAAATATAGTGATCGTCTGGCGGCTTTAATGGTTACCTATCCATCCACACATGGTGTTTTTGAAGAAGATATTCGGGAGATATGCGAGATCATTCATCATCATGGTGGATTGGTCTATATGGATGGTGCCAATATGAATGCCCAGATTGGTTGGACTTCGCCGGCAACTATCGGGGCTGATGTGTGCCACCTGAATCTCCATAAAACCTTCTGTATACCTCATGGTGGCGGTGGACCCGGAATGGGCCCGATCGGTGTCGTTGAAAAATTAAAACCGTTTTTGCCCGGACATGATATTATACCAATTGGCGGAAAGTCGGCAATGCCGGCCGTGTCATCAGCTCCTTGGGGGAGTGCCAGTATCTTGACGATATCACACGCTTATATTCAGATGATGGGTGCTGAAGGGCTTAAAAAAGCGACAGAAATAGCGATTCTAAATGCAAATTACATCAAAGATCGACTGAAAGATCACTATCCGGTTCTATACACGGGCAAAAGCAATCGAAGTGCTCATGAGTTTATCATCGATCTGAGAGATTTTAAACAGAGTGCAAATGTGGAGGCAGTTGATTTAGCCAAAAGATTGATGGATTACGGTTTTCACGCGCCCACTATGTCGTTCCCTGTACCCGGTACTTTGATGATTGAACCCACTGAAAGTGAGTCAAAGGCAGAGCTGGATAAATTTTGTGAAGCGATGATCGGCATTCGAAATGAAATCCGTGAGATTGAAGAGGGAACGGCAGATCGCGAAGATAATATGTTGAAACATGCCCCTCATACGATGCGTGTGGTGATGAACCCGGACTGGGATCGTTCCTATACTCGTGAGAAAGCGGTCTTTCCGGAGCCAAACCTGCGGTTTAACAAGTTTTGGCCGGCTGTCAGTAGAGTGGATGATGCATATGGTGATCGAAATTTGATCTGTACGTGTCTGCCAATTGAGGCATACAGTGAGGGACAAGAACCGGTATATGAGTCGTGATATGGAGTTTTCACTGCGCTTCACTACGTGGGATAAAGTAGGAGCGACTACGTCCCGACTGAAATGATGTCGGGACTGCGCTCGAACTGACGGTTATGTTACATAGCAAAGAGTATTTTACCCGGAGTATTTATTATCTGGATCCATGTTGGCAATTTCAGTGATGAGATTGGCCAATTTATTGGAAACCACCTTAAAAATTTCTTTGCCTTTTACACCTGTGGCATGTTTTGGGTTACCGATTCCGGTATCAGCGCTGACTTTGGACCACTCACGTTCTGCCCAAGCCCATCCTTCCCGAATTCCGGTAATAACTGATTTTTTCTCGCTGCCATCCCCGGCTTCATTCAGTGGCCGAATCAGGTCGGGCTTGAGATAGAGCATCAAACTGGTTTCCATCTCATCGGCGTGATCACCATCCTCCTGAAACTGAACCTCACTTTTTGCGATCTGAAACCAATTGCAAAGTGAGAGAAACATATTTGGGAACTCCAATCCCAATTCCCGAAGCAGGGGTTTGAAGTTATTGCCGCCATGTCCATTCACCACCAGAAGTTTGTTTATTCCCTGACGATTCAACACTGTGATTAAATCTCTGAGGATCACCAGTTGAGTGCTGGGGTTTAGATTCATATCCAGCTTGATATCGGGCTGACCTGTATTTACGCCAAAAGGCACTACAGGCAGAATCGTAACTTTGATTCCCTTATCCCAGGCTAGTTTACCGGCTTCTGCGACTAGCGCCTCTACCTGATAGTTATCGGTAGCGTAGGGAAGGTGATAGTTGTGTGCTTCCGTGGCTCCCCAGGGTAAAACGGCCAGGTCAACGTTCTGTTTCTTTAAATCTTTCCAGTTACTTTCAGCAAGGATATAAGGTCTCATGTTATGTGGTTGTTTTTAATAGTTTCAGGCAGACATTTTTATAAATTACAATCGTCAATTCGAGCCTTTCGTCAAGCTCAAGACAGGCTAAGTACCGACTATTTTTTCAGTCGGTACACAGTCGAGAATCTAAGTTAAAGTAAAAATTGCAGCCGTTAATATAAACCGACTCTTTAATTATCAATATGTATTAACCGGCGATACCCAACCGGGTAATAAAATTCCATTGGGGGTCCTTTCAGGAATATGGTTATCAGCGGGTTTCCCATTTTTACGGACAGCATTCAGCAGGCGAATACCCTCTTCATATTCAAGATCTTCTACCATAAACGACTTACCCCGATCACCGGAAGCGACATGAATCTGGACGGAGCAGAGATTTCTGTATCGCTGAATCAAACTTTGATAGATCAGTGCATCTTGCACTCTCTTTTTCTTAATATAAGCTGTAGACTTAGAAAGTTTACGGCTTCTAAAAAGCAGTATGTCATCACCCCATGCCAGTGCTGCATCTCTGTATTTGAGCCACCCCCACAACAGTGAAACCATTGGGAGCAGCCAGATCCAAAGATTTAAGCCAAGAAACCAGTAGAGTGCACCGGTTGTTACGGTTATTGGGAATGCAGATTTAAAAATATACCGTCGTAGAGCACGGCCGGGTGGTTTTAATCCTTTCATCTCTTTTTGATAATCAGGGAGTACATCATTCAGAAGCTGAAGAATATTTGCACGTCTTATCAGGGGAAATAACACAATCGAACCGGTTCCTTTCTCATCACCATATCCTGCACTTTCAAGATGAACGGAAGCATAACCGAGTGGTTGCCGGATCAGACCCTCTGACACATGAATTGCTTGTATGCGATTATACGGAATGGTGACCCTTTTCTTTTCAAAGATCCCCCTGGAGATGATAATCTCTTTCTCCTTTACGACCAGTTTAAAATTTCCATACGTCAAGAGTGTGCTGAAAAAGGAGATCAGCCATGCGAATACAATAAACATAAATATGATGATCCCAATCATCATTGTATCCGTTTGTGATGGAAGCACGCTGATGATATATTCAAAGAGTTCAGATTCGCTGATAAGCGGTTCAATTTGAGAATAGACTGTTGCTAATACAGAAAGTGCAATTCCAAAACTTCCCGATGTGGAAGCGGCAATAAAAAGTTCCTTAAGCGGCAATTTTAGCTCTTTTAGGAAGTCTGAATCGGGGATATCAGCTATTTCAGATCCACTTTCCGGCTCGCCGAATGATGTATGGCTATCGCGGAGGATTCGATTGATCTCCAGTGCTTTTACGTTTGTGATGGCGTCGATGGCTGCCTGACGTGAAGTGGCTCCGGCGGTTTGAATGTCGAGGCGTACCAAACCAAATAATCGCTGCATGATGCCTGATGAAATATCTATAACTTGTACACGGTCTTTGGTGAGATAAAGATCCTTTCTGACAAAAATACCACTTCTGATGTGAAGAGTATCCCCATCCATTTTATACTGAAATCGCCACCAATTTGCGACTCCTATGATCAGTAAAAAGGCAAAACCACCTCCAATCCACCACAAAAAAGGGAAGCTTTCACTCTGAGCACCTACAAATAAAAATACCAGAATGGTTACAATATTACCCCGGATAAGGCCAAATGCCCTACTCACAGATGCAACAGGATGTTGTCGTTCAAATTCAGACATCATCTTCAGCTAACCGGGCATACGTTGATATTTGTTTGCGAACACGATCTGCAAGCACACGATCCAAACCGGGTATTTCGTGAGTTGTTGCAGCTGTGGAAATGGTGACTGAAGATAGTTTGTAATGTCGGAAGAGTGGCCCCTGACGAGTATCCACATGCTGCACACGACTCAGCGGAATTAATGTTCGTGTTTTGAGCAAAATGCCGTGCTTAAGATCGATTTCTTTTTGGTTGATTGAATATCGCCAGTTTTTCCAGGATAGAAATGGAACCCAAACGATGGATAATAACCAATACGTTAAAATAATAAGTGCTGAGCAGATAATAAACCATAAATGGGATCCTATGTATCCAAAAAAAAGAGCATAACCGACAGGAATTGCGAGGAAGAATAGATTACTGATACTATTACTCCATTGCCATACTCTGATGACCCCGGGAGCTAATTTATGGAAAGATGGTTCACTCATAATTCATGCTAGAGCAGGTAAAGGTACGTTAAGCCGGTCATAGTCGAAACTGTGATTTTGAAATGTAAGTATTCGTGTCAATTTACATCTGTGACTGGACGATCATGGGATCGGATAGCTAATTAGATTAACCAATGATAATGAGAGAAAGAGTAGGAAGAAAACGAAAGGACAAAAAAAAAGCCACGTAAAACGCGGCTTTTATACAAAAAATAAGGATTGATTATCCTTCGTTTTTGATGTTTTGAATCTCAACTCTGATATCTTGAGCTAATTTTTTTAGATCCTGCAGTTGCTTACGTGCACGTGTACCCGCTGCTTTATTTCCTTTATCATAGAACTTTACAAGATCCTCTTCAAGGCCTGTCATCAGATTTTTTACTTCGTTTAATCTACTCATACAATGTCTCCGGTTTGTTTTAATTAAAGATAAAAATAGTGAAAAAGTATGGCATTGAACATCAATAGACATACTTATGATTGCCTAAGTTAACAATCTGAACATTAAATACTGCCTTTTTTTTAACGTTTTTTAAAATAAACCTCATTTATAGTTCAGAAATGAGTGGAAATAAAATATAAGTTCGCTTCTTTATAAATCATAAGTTATTGTTAAATATAAATATATGAACAATTCAGGAATGAGGTTCGAAAGTTATAATTAAAAAAAGAAATGTGAAAAATTTATAATTAACGGCTCTATTTAGTTGAAATGCACTATTGATTCTGTTCATGAAACTGATCGGCAGCTAATTCTCCTTCCTTCTCATTGACAAACAGACAAATCACAATTGCAATCAAGAATAGGAAAGCACAGAAGAGAACAGATTGATGTAACCCAAATTGAGTTTGAAGAAGGCCTAATCCAATAATGCCAAATACTCCGGCTACTTTATTCGAAAGTCCCCAAAAACCAAAAAACTCAGCTGATTTTTGTTCGGGAGTAAAAATACCCACTAATGCCCGACTGGCCGACTGGCTCGACCCGAGGCTTAACCCGGCTATTACGCCGATGTACAGGAAAACATACTGTACTTCAAATTGGGTATTTAAAATATTATTTAGCCAAATGGTGATATCCGTAACTCCCCAGATGCCCAAAACGCCTAAAAACCAAAGACCTAACGTGAGGTTATAGGTTCTTTTAGCTCCAATTTTATCTTGCAAAAACCCAAACGACACCGCACCAATAGCTGCGGTAATCTGAACAACTACAAACATTAACACCCGAACGGTTTCATCCCATTGGACAATCTGATCTCCATAAATAAATGCAAAAGATATGACGATATAGATGCCGGCCATTGCAAAAAAAACAGAAATCAGGAAGATCAGCAGATCTTTAAATTCCCTGACCATATTGAGAGTGTCGCCCAATCTTTTGAATCCCATAGAAATGAAGGTCTCATTCGCAGGCAGAGGTTTTCTGGCACCGGGTTCTTTCAGCCAGATGAATGTTGGCATGGCTGCGAGCATAAAAAACAGAGCGGCATACGGACCTACCCATCGAATGGTATCATAATTTTCAAGAGTGGGTTCTCCCAGATAGAGAATGACAAAACCCGCCGAAAAAAGTCCGCCAATATATCCCAAAGACCATCCGAAACCGGAAATTTTACCCAGATCGCCCGGTGGACCCAAACTGGGAAGGAAAGAAGCAATGAAATTTTCGCCAATGGCATAACCAAAATTGGAAATTATGATCAGTATGACTCCTAAAACGACCAGCCCCGGTTCAACAAAATAGAGTAGTGTAGTGCTGAAGATGGTAAGCAGGTAACTGTAGAATAGAAACTTCTTTTTAAGTGCGGAGTAATCCATGATCGCTCCAAAAATCGGACCGCTTAATACTACCAAAAAATAGCTAACTGAGAGTGCGACACTCCACAAAAGATTGCCCATTCGGTAATCTTGTTCGGCATCCCCAACAATTACAGTTGTAAAAAGAACTGGAAATATGACCGTAATGATCAATAATGTATATGCCTGATTTGCAAAATCGAACATACCCCATCCGAAAATCTCTCTTTTTGATGCCCTTGGCGTATCTTTTCTGAATTTTTTCATGACGTATACACAGACTGACGTTCTGATTTTGAACTCACGTTAAACTTACGAGATATAGTAATTTTTTTATCGCGAATGAAATAAAAAATAGTTAAGGCATATAAGATTGAATACAAACGAAGATCCCAAAAATGCACAATCTGAAGTTGAGATAATCTGTTCCATGCAAATATTATTTCCTATCTTTCATATCAGTTAATAGTAAATAAATTGATATCTATGCATAATGTTGTTTTAATACCCGGGGATGGAATTGGCCCTGAAATTACTGAATCAGTCAAACGAATTTTAAACTCATCCGGCGCAAAAATCAATTGGTTTGAATGTGAAGCCGGAGAGGGAACATTTAAAAGAACCGGAAACCCGCTGCCTGAAGAGACCATTCAAGCGATTGAAAAGCATAGAATTGTTTTAAAAGGTCCGCTTACCACTCCGGTTGGAGCCGGTTTTCGATCTATAAATGTAGCTTTGCGTCAGCAGTTTAACCTTTACAGCAATATCCGGCCGGCAAAATCACTGCCCAATATTGCAAGTCCATTCAGAGAGGTGAATATTGTGCTGTTCAGAGAGAATACACAGGGTCTCTATATTGGGAAAGAGCACTGGGTGGATGAAGAACAGAAACATGCAGAGAGTATCGCAGTTGTGACGCGTGATGCCAGTGAAAAGATTATTCGCGCCGCTTTTGAGTATGCCAAAAAGTATAATCGAAAGAAATTAACCCTTGTTCATAAAGCAAATATTCTGAAGTTAACGACCGGCCTGTTTCTTGAAATTGGGAAAGAGATTGCAGGTGATTACCCGGAAATTGAGTTTGAGGATTTAATTGTAGACAATATGGCGATGCAGATGGTTTTGAGGCCCAGTCAGTTTGATGTGATTGTCACTACAAATCTATTTGGTGATATTTTGTCGGATCTGGCATCCGGGTTAGTGGGTGGATTAGGCGTCACAGGCGCTGCAAATATTGGTGATGATGCGGCGATGTTTGAAGCGGTTCACGGTTCAGCCCCGGATATCGCCGGAAAGGGATTGGCAAATCCAACGGCACTGCTTTTTTCTGCTTTGATGATGCTGGATTATCTGGATGAGAGCCGAATTTCGGAAAAAATACGGGCAGCGGTTTACACTGTCTTGCAGGATCATAAAACTGCTTGTACCAAAGATATTGGAGGAGAGGGTACAACGGAGAGTTATACCAATGCAATTTGCAGAATCCTTGAATCATAGAATAACACCATTCTTAATTGAATGAGAATTTTCAAAGAGAGATTATACAATCTAATTTATTTTAAAACAACTAGATAGAGTAAGAGTAGAAGAAGATTTTTAAAAATTACAGACTGGATCAGTTAAGTTGGATCAAAGATTTAATTCATTAATTTGAATGGTGTTAATTGAGGGTAATCTCTTCGAGAACGGACTGCCGCATGGAAATCAATTTTAATTATTTATCAATTTCACTTTTTACAGCTGCTGTAATATCTGCCATTACAACAACAGCTATTTTTTTCCGATCCGGTCATGCCGTAAAAACGTTCGCTGTTATGATGCTCGGAGTTACCATTTGGGCATTTGGCTACTCATTTGAATTAGCGATGACTAATCTTGACAGCATCCTGTTTTGGGTTCGCGTGGAGTACATTGGCATATCACTGATCCCGGCTTTATGGATTATTTTCATTCTTCAGTTTATAGGATATGAAAAGTATTTAAACCGCAAAACCATTACACTCATCTGGATATTGCCTATAATCACTCTTTTGGTGGTATGGACCAACAGATGGCACAATCTTCATTATGAGAGCTTTGAATTGGTATTGATTGATGGTCTCTACCTACTCAATTATGAACCGGGAGCATGGTATACCATTCATGTCATTATATTCTACTGTTTTTTGACTCTTGGATTTCTACTTCTGATCTTCAGATATAGGCGAGAAAGGAGCATTTTTAGAAAACAGATACTCCTTGTTATTTTTGGAGCATCCATTCCATGGTTCACAAATATACTCTTCCTTTTTAATTTCAAGCCTCTTGAATATCTGGATCTTACGCCTTTCTCATTCATAATTACCGGAGTCATTATTTCAATAGGTCTGCTTCGTTTCAAACTGTTCGAAGTACTGCCATTTGCGCGTGAAAAAATAATTGAAGAGATGACGGAAGGGATTTTGATTGTAGATTCTATTTATCATGTCATCGATTCAAACCCCTCCTTTCGAAAGATTTTTAGCCTGTCCGAGTCGAATCTTTTGGGCAAACCGATTTTTACGATTTTCCCTCATAATGATCAGTTTTTTAAAAATTTAGAGAAGCATCAATCCACATCATTTGAATACTTATATCAATTAAATGATCAGCAGATTCTTTTTGAAGTAACAATCAAACCGATTCTTGTTAAGGAAGATGAGTTCAACGGATATTTTATTGTATTCCGTGATATCACAGAGACAAAAAAAGCGCAAGAAGAGCTTACTTATGCAAAAGAATTACTCGAAGAGACCGGTAAATTGGCACGAGTAGGCGGATGGAATCTGGATCTGGAAATAAATGAACTGAAGTGGACTTCTATGACCAAAAATATTTTTGAAGTAGATCCCAAGTTTGAGCCTGATTTAGAGAGCGCTATTAATTTTTATTACAATGAAAAGAGCAGAAAAGAGATTCGACAAGCGATAGAAAATTCCAAGAAAAAGAATGAATCGTTTGAACTGGAGTTACCGATTGAGACTGCTAAAGGGAATAAAAAATGGGTATATGTGATTGGTAATCCTATATTTAAAGGCAAAAAATGCATCAAGATGCATGGTTCTGTTCAAGATATCACAGAGAAAAAAAGATCTGATTCCAGATTACTAAGAGCCAAAAAAATGGCTGAATCAGCAAATCAGGCAAAATCGGAATTTTTGGCAAACATGAGCCACGAAATTCGAACACCATTAAATGGAATCATCGGATTTAGTGACCTCTTGTTGCAATCTGATCTAAAAAAGGATCAGGAATCATACACAAAGATTGTCTATCAATCAGCAAATTCACTGCTCGAAATTCTGAATGATATACTGGATCTTTCAAAGATTGAAGCGGGAAGAATGGAATTAAATCCGGATTCCATGGATATCCATAAACTGGCTTCAAAATGCATTGATATATTGCGATACCAGGCTGAAAGCAAAAAATTATCGATCCGATATATTGTAGGAGATGATGTTCCTGACTATCTAATATTGGATGAACTCAGAGTGAGACAAGTGTTGATCAACCTGTTGGGTAACGCCATTAAATTTACAAATAAGGGAGAGATTGAGCTGTTAATAGATAAAATTATAAACAATAAAAAAAGTGAAAAGATCCGTTTTTCAGTACGGGATACTGGAATAGGAATTTCTAAATTAAATCTAAAAAGAATTTTTCAAGCGTTTTCTCAAGAAGATAACTCCATCACTCGAAAATATGGAGGAACCGGACTCGGTCTCACCATCTCCAACAGGATATTACAGTTGATGAATTCGAAAATAACAGTTACCAGTGTGACTAATGAAGGGAGTACATTCTCATTTGATTTGGATTGTATTGAGGGAGAAAAACCTCAAATTCAAAATGATCTTGTGGATTCTGTTTCCGATCATGAGGTGATTCCGATTCATGCGATAAATTCGGAGATAACTCCTCAATCTTTGTCTAGAAAGGGTGAATCGTTAAAAATATTAGTTGCAGAAGATAATGATACAAATCGTTTTCTGATGAAGAATATTCTTCTCAACCTTTATCCAAAGGCTACATTTTTTGAGGCAACCAACGGTAATGAAACAGTTGAGATCTATAAAACTGAAAATCCTGATATCATATTGATGGATGTGCAAATGCCATTTAAAAGTGGTTTTGAAGCTACTATTGAGATTAGAAATAGTGAAGGAGGTGATAAAGTGCCCATAATAGCTTGTACAGCAGGTGCTTTAAAGGGTGAGCGTGAAAAATGTTTGGCAGCGGGGATGAATGATTACATCAGTAAACCGATAGTTAAGGAGAGCGTTAAAAGAGTGGTGGAGCGTTGGGTTGTGAATGTAAACAGTGATGAGGGTTTCTTAAAGGAAAAGGTTGTTGTGAAAATTGTACCGAATGAGCAGCACTACAACAGAGAGGAGTTACGTGGTAGATACGGGGATGTATTAGATGTTCTCGACGAACTCTTGGACATCACCAAAAAATCACTCTTTGACTCCAGGATTGTGATTGAGAAAATTCTGAAGATTCCGGATGAGACATTGGATTTTGAGCTTATCAGAAACAGAGCTCATAAAGTAAAGGGCACCGCTCTGTCAATGAGCTTTGGAAAACTTGCTTCTATCGCAATTGAGCTGGAAAAATCCTCTGCATCAAAACCGAAGGTGGCTAAAGAATTAATGAATCATTTGGTAGATGAAATCAACTATTTAGAAGAGAATATTCTGGAACTGTAACCGGTTATTGTACTATCTGATGGATCAGGGATCCTCCATTATTCTCTGTTCCGGGATCGGGATCTTCTTGCGAACCTGAGTCCGGATTACTGAGATGAGTTTTATCTTCAGTATCAACTCCATATGTATTCGTTAGATAGTCTATAAGATCATTTTTGGCTCTTAGCTGATCGGATGAGCTCTTTTTCTGAGAATCGGAAGTCAAAAGGCAGATTATAACAAATCCTCTTGGGTCAAAATCGGTAATCGATTCTCCTGAATAGATCACATTTCGTCCTTCATAGATTTCGCCCACACTATTAATATAATAGTGATAGGGCAGATCCCACCGGTTATCGGTTTCCACACTTTCCTCGAAGAGTCTATTTAGATATTCTTTTGTAGAAATTTGCTCTTGAGTAATCACAGAATCCATTTCCTGATAGGTTATAGCAATTTTTGAAAGATTGTGTTTGACTCTGAGGCGCATCCTTCCATCGCCTGCTTCCAGCAGAGATGCACGGTTAACAGGCAGGGATCCTACAGTTGAAATTTCAAGATCGGCCAGAGAGTTTTGAAAATCGATTTTCAGCGGGGATATATGGAATCCATACCAATTCAAACTTTGTCCCGGATTGAGATGTAAAAGCTCTGAGACACCATTTTTATAGACGTTTAGGGATATTGATTCCGAATAACCATCTCCTTCCTCTTCACCCGGGTCAAATTTCAAAAGTCGGGCGGGTACGGATGCAGATCTCATCATCTGCTCAACAACCAGAGTCAGATCCTGAAAACGAAGCGTATCACCATACGGAATATTTCTTCGGAGGGCATTTGCTTCATATCCGGTCGGTTTGGATTCACTCCATTCACTACGCAAAATGATGGGTGGCTTGGCGATTGTCGAGGTATCAAGTCGGCCCTTTTGAAAATGATATTCAGCAGCTTCACTTTCAATGCCGGTTCTGCTGACTGCCGTCAGATAGATTCGATCCGGCCTGCTCATAACACTACCGCCAAAGATTGTAAGCTCATGTTGATGTCCGGGAATGATTAGAGAGTCCCAACGTCCGTTATTTTGGGATCTCATGACCCACCACTGAACCTTATCGATATCGTCAATATAAAAAGAAGCTTTCCAGAATTCACCAAAATCCTCTACATCCAACTCGGGTGCGGATAAGATCTGATTATTCATCCAGGGAGAAGCCGGGATAAGTGCCGGATTTGCATAGGCACCTGCCGATAAAATCCGGTTAATATTTTTATCATTTTCCATAAATGTTTTCATACTGAAATGAACAGCACCTTTGACTCCCGGAAATGCCCTTGCGGTGTATATTTGACCCATTATTTCTTCTGCCGACCACAATCGATCGGCAGTCCAAAGCCGGCTGGTATAGAGCCCCGGCCAGATATGCCGTTGGTGCAGATTCTGTTCACTCCACCAGTTCAGCATAATGGGAAAAGGTTGAGATACCTGATTCATTTGATAGTAGATCTGGGGAGTAAAATAGTCGACCCACCCTTCATTGATCCATAATTTGGCATCGGCATAGAGCTCCTCGTAAGCATCAAATCCGGTGGTATGTGATGGGTATCCCGGCCGCCATACTCCGAACGGACTAATTCCGAATTTTACATGCGGTTTTACTTCTCTGATCTGCTGAGAAAGATTTTTCATCAGAGAATTGACATTTTCACGACGCCAGTCGCCGCGAGAAAGGGTATTTCCCGATGCGTTTGCACGCTGCCAGGCAAGATTGTCGGGAAAATCAGCATTATCTGCATAAGATGGATAGGGGTAAAAATAGTCGTCAAAGTGTACACCGTCAATATCATAACGCTCTACAACATCCATGATTACATCCATTGTATGCTGTTTAGCTTCGGGGATCCCGGGATCGAGCCAGAGATAGTTGCCATATGGATGGACAAATTCCGGATCTGTATTGCTGATATGATCCGGAGAATATCCCGTATTGGATGGATGTCCGGCGCGGTACGGGTTAAACCATGCATGCAATTCAAGCCCCCGTTTATGTGCTTCCTGAACGGCAAATTCCAGTGGATCGTAATAGGGCAGAGGTGGCTCACCCATCTTGCCGCTGAGGAAGCTCGACCAGGGTTCATAAGGAGAATCATACAGAGCATCAGCGGCAGGCCTGACCTGAAAAATGATGGCGTTCATATGCAGTGCAGCTGCACGGTTTAACAGGGCAATCATCTCCTGTTTTTGCTCGGCTACGGAGAGTCCGGGAGCAGATGGCCAGTCGATATTAGAGACAGTTGCAACCCATACTGCCCGGAACTCACGCATTGGATATTGTGAAAAAGCAAACTCCATCGGTTGCATATGAGCGGGAGAGGATGGAGTATATGAGCTATTTTCGTTTTTGGTCAATGTTTCATTACTTCGGCAACCATATTGAAAAAGTAAAAAGAGGAGCAGAGTACTGAAAACGACAATAAAATAATTCCTGTTGATCATGTCTGACGCTCGTTTAGTAGATGATGAAAAATGAGGTTGATCGTCTCGATCATTAAAATAACAAATTGTTCACTCTAATCATCTATGGCATTGATGTGATTCAATTTATTGACATTGTATTCCATTTAGCAGATTATAATAGCTATTCAGGAAGCGCATTGTAATCCTTGGGTAAAATGTTCAAAAGTAAATTGTAATCAAATGAATGTTATTTTTAGATCGATTGGGCGCCGTCTTGCTCATTATCTTTCCAGGCCGAATGAAGAGAAAACATCGTTCTCCACCTGCTCAAATGAAGCACTGATTGCCACTCTGCAGCCGGGAGATATTTTATTGGTAGAAGGCAATACCCGGATCAGCTCGGCCATCAAATATATTACACAATCAACCTGGTCGCATGCCGCTCTGTTTATCGGGAAGATCCAATCTGAATCTTCGGATGTGGAGGAGATAGAGAAATATCAACTCATTGAAGCGGATATCAAAGAGGGGGTACGTACAGTTCCTTTGGCGTTATATTGCGATATGCATATAAGAATTTGCAGGCCGGTTGGGTTAACAAAGGATGAAATAGATCATATTATAGGATTTATGAAAGAGAGGTTAGGATACCAATACGATTTAAAACATATTTTTGATTTAGCACGCTATCTGATTCATCCCCCTCCGGTACCTCAAAAACATAGGCGGAAGTTACTGGCCCTGGGTAGTGGCGACCCTACCAAAGCGATCTGCTCTGCTCTGATTGCTGAAGCTTTCCAGTCTATCAATTATCCCATTTTACCCTATCTGGAGATCGATTCATCGAGTAGTGAAGCTAAAAAACAGACCCAAGAGGAGTATTTACATATTCGTCACCACAGTCTGTTTGCTCCTCGTGATTTTGATGTTTCCCCCTACTTTCAGATAATCAAACCATCATTACGCGAAGGTTTTGACTATCGTATGTTGAAATGGGTGGATTCTAATACTTGAATATTTAATAGTTTAATATTAAATTCAATAGTAAAAAAACAGTCAAAAGAAATTCAATTATCAGGGAAGAATTATGGAAAACTCACAAAAAGGAATTCACCACATAACCGTACTGGGTGGCGACGGACAGCGCACTACCGATTTTTATGTAAAGACATTAGGTCTGCGAATGATCATGAAAACAGTGAATCAGGATGATCCGTCGACCTATCACCTATTCTATGTAAACGGCAGCAAACAACCGGGATCAAGCATGACCTTTTTCCCCTGGCCGATGGCAGTACAGGGAAAACCCGGAAGTGGGGAAGCAACAGTAGTATCCTTTTCGGCTCCGGCAGGAACAGAAGGGTTTTGGGCAGATCGGTTTGGTGAACTGGGAGTCGATTTTGATGGCCCATTCAAACGGTTTGGGAGAAATGTGATGCAATTTATGGATCCGGACCGACTCAAACTTGAATTGGTTTTTGAATCCGGTTTGGAAAAGGTGCCGGCATGGACTGAAGGTACTGTTCCGGCTGAACAAGGTATCCGTGGGTTTTGGGGAACAAAACTGTCAATTGAGCAGACCGAAGAAACAGGTAAACTTCTGGAAGAAGTATTTGGGTTTGAGAAAAAAGTGGAGGATGGTAATCAGTCACTCTACCAAACCGGTGCTGATATTGGAAATGCTGTGATACTGGAAAAAGTTGAACGGAAACAGGGAACCAACGGCCGAGGTATTATACATCATGTAGCTTTTCGGGCCAAAGATGATGAAGAGCAAGAGTGGATGCGCCGGGAAGTGATGAACAGGGGATTGCGTCCGACCGAACAGATCGATCGACATTTCTTCAGATCTGTCTATTTCTTGTCGCCGGGTGGTGTTCTTTTTGAAATCGCTACGGATGGGCCGGGATACGATTCAGTTCAAAATGAGCAGTCCCTGGGTAAGGAGCTCTACCTGCCTAAATCGCTTGAACATCGCCGAGAAATGATTGAAAAACGACTTCCGGTAATAAAAATTTGAATGTGTATTTTTATGGATTTAGGAATGTTCAATGTCTGAATAAACAAATTATGCAGTGCCCAGTTTATTCAGACATTATATTTTCTACTTTCCACTCATCTTCATAACCATTGATAACCTTTGAATGTGATTTATTCCAATCAGAGCATTTAAATGGATTCATGCATTTTAAAAATCTAATCTATATTCAGCGCATCTTTTAAACTCAAGAAAAATCGGATATCTCCTTACCATTGAGGCATTTCTATTTTGTATTTATCAATTTTTCCGACCTAATACTCAATTATTGAAAGGAAGTGTGCTACTGTTTTCCCCCATAGTATATGAAGTAAATAGATGGGTTTATCTACTGACCTATACATGAGAATTGACACGTCTGGCAGGTTGGTAAATTTATTTAGAATCATTCTTAATAAGAGTTGACCTGCTCATGGGAAAATCATACCTTAGAATCAGTCTAAATAGAAACAGTAACTATATACTGTAACGGTTTAATGAATACATTAAAATTATCATTTTTAATTCTGATATCCACCTTTTTATTTTCATGTGATATCAATGATAACAACACCGATGCTGATAACGATATTGAAGTCCCCGCAACATACGATTTTACCCGAAATGGTCAATCCACAGTCTCTTTTTCAGGACAGACCGCCCGTATTAAAATGTCTGATGAACTCTTTTCGGCTATGTCAGATTTTGATAATACCACGGAAGAATTACTGCTTCAGATGTATCGAAATCAAACTCAGGATGGAGGCAACGTAGATCCTTTTTCCGAAGCCAATCTGAACTCTTCAGATAAAAGCATTAAGAGCAAAGTGGCTGCATCACGTGATTATTTTTCATCCAATGCCTCACTGAGTGCTGATGTCAAAAATGACTTTGAAACCTGGTTAAGCGGTCAGGTTAATAATGTGTTTCCCAACAGAAACCAGCTTGCCGAGCCCGGTGTTGCCGGACAAATTGCCGATGGTTCCAGAGAACGTTACATCAACGCTCAGGGCTTGGAGTATGATCAGATGGTTGCAAAAGGCCTGAATGGTGCATTAATGGCTGATCAAATGTTAAATAATTACTTGAGTCAGGCAGTATTGGATGAAGGGTCAAACCGCGAGGACAATGACAATGGCACTCCGGATGGAGACTCTAACTATACTACAATGGAGCACAAGTGGGATGAAGCGTACGGTTACATTTTCGGGACGTCAGCTAATCTCGCAAATCCTATTTTAACCATTGGCAGTGATGATATCTTTCTGAATAAGTACATCGGGCAGGTGAGCGAAGATTCCGATTTTGAAACACTCGCGCAAGATATTTTTGATGCGTTTAAGCTTGGCCGAGCTGCTATTGTAGCCGGTAACTATGAAGTGCGCGACGAACAAGCTGCAATCATCCGGGAGTCGATTTCTACCGTGATTGCTGTACGTGCAGTCTACTACCTGCAAGCCGGAAAAAAACAGATCGACGCTGAAGAGCTCGGATCTGCTTTTCACTCACTATCTGAAGGATTTGGTTTTATCTACAGTTTGCAGTTTACACGGATTCCGGGCACAGACCAGCCTTATCTGAGCCAAAACGAAGTCGAAAACATGCTAAACGACTTGCTTGGAGATGGAGAAAACGGTCTCTGGGATCTTCAGCCATCAACACTCGACAATCTTTCTCAGCAAATAGCAGATCAATTCGACTTTACTGTGGAACAAGCTGCATCCAACTAATGAAACTACCAATGCAAATTTGCCGGCTTCCAAAAACGGTCCGTCGGCTTTTTTGCTTTCATAAAGACGTTCCAATGAAAAAAATTATTACACTTATACTTACTGTTTTTATTGTCTGGAGCTGTACTTCAGATGGACCATCAGGTCCAGATGTAGACGATTTTGACCGCGAAGCCATTCTTGTTAACTGGGCAGATAACATCATAATCCCCGCCTTTACTCATTTTTCTGAAACAACCGGCACGCTTCATTCCGATGCCGTCGCGTTTTCAGAAGATCCGACCCTTCAACATCTTGAAACACTTCGGGAATCCTGGAAGTCTGCATATCTTGCCTTTCAACATGTTTCTATGTTTGAAATGGGGGCTATAATGAATTACAGGGACTTTTTGAATACCTATCCCACCACCGCTGATTCGAATAGTTTTAACCCAGAAGAGAAAAAAACCATTCTAGAGAATATTGAAACTAGTGATTATAATTTAGAATTACCTTCGACTAGAAGTACACAAGGATTCCCGGCTTTGGATTATATGCTGAATGGATTAGCTGAAAATGATGATGAACTCCTCTCTTTTTATACATCCGATACAAATTCAGAAAATTACCGAACCTACCTCACTGATCTAACGCAACGAATCGATGTTCTGGCGAATCAAATACTGAATAATTGGACCGATAGCTATCGCGATGAATTTGTGAGCAATTCCGGCAAAGGAGCCAACTCTTCCCTCGACATGATGGTAAATGATTTCATCTTTTACTATGAGACACTACTACGCAAAGGTAAAATTGGCATTCCTGCCGGTGTGTTTTCCGGAACACCACTCAGCACTCACGTTGAAGCCTACCACAGTAAAGGGTTCTCGAAAGCTCTCTTTAATGAAGCTTTAGACGCAACTCAGAAATTTTTTAACGGTACTCATTTTGATAGCAATCAATCCGGTGAAAGCCTGAGTTCTTATTTGGATTTCCTGAATACAATGAAGGAGGGAGCCGATCTTGCTTCACTGATCAATAATCAGTTCAATGATGCACGGGATGCAGCCGAATCATTAAATGAAAATTTTGCTGCCCAGGTAGAGTCCGATAACAGTCTGATGTTATCCACCTATAACGAACTTCAAAAAAATGTCGTTTTCATGAAGGTTGATATGGTTCAAGCATTGGGAATTAGTATTACTTATTCTGATAATGACGGTGATTAAAGGGTGAATACAGATTCGATCCGGTCATATCTTAAAATCTCTACAAATGCAGCTCCATTAGCTGTTTTCCGTATTCTCTTCGGCCTGATGATGGTGATCAGCATGGTACGGTTTGCAGCTAATGGATGGATTGAGAAACTGTATATAGAACCCGGTTTTTTTTTCTCCTATCTTGGGTTTGAATGGGTTCAGCCGCTTGGCGAATGGACCTATCTGATCTTTTTTATCTGTGGTGTATCGGCCCTATTTGTCTCAGTCGGGTATAAATACAGGCTCTCCATCATTGTCTTTTTTATCAGCTTCACCTATATCGAGCTGATGGACAAAACCACCTATCTCAATCACTATTATTTCATCAGCATCCTCAGTTTTTTAATGATTTTCCTGCCGGCCCATGCTTATTTTTCTGTGGATGCTTTCCGCAATGAAAGCATCCGGTCTCAGCAGGTTCCAAAATGGAGTATCGATTCCATAAAGCTTCTACTGGGCATTGTCTATTTTTACGCGGGGCTGGCAAAACTCAACTCCGACTGGCTGTTTGCTGCGATGCCCTTGCAGATCTGGCTTCCATCAAAATATTCCATTCCGATTCTTGGAGATTTATTGCAACAGCAGTGGACTCATTATACCTTTGCCTGGGCCGGCGCTATTTATGATCTGACCATTCCATTTTTGTTGTTGATTAAACGTACCCGAACGTTTGCTTTTATTCTTGTGGTGATTTTTCACGTGTTAACACGGGTGCTATTCCCAATTGGTATGTTTCCCTACATCATGATTGTCAGTGCGCTTATCTTTTTCGATGCCGGATTGCATAACCGGATCCTCAAATATATATCAAAAGGATTCAGGATCAGTAAATCGCTGTTTGATAATGGAAAGAACTACTCATTCCCTAAGCCCATGATCCACAAAGTATCTGTTGGGATAGTGGCTCTTTTTTTTATCGTTCAGCACCTTGTTCCCTTCCGGTATATGCTCTATCCCGGCGAACTTTTCTGGACGGAAGAGGGTTACCGGTTTTCCTGGCGAGTCATGCTAATGGAGAAAGCCGGTTATGCCAATTTTAAAGTGGTAAATCCTGAAAATGGACAACGATTTTACGTAGATAATACTCAATTTTTGACCCCATTTCAAGAAAAACAGATGTCAAGTCAGCCCGATTTCATTCTGGAATACGCTCATTTTCTGGAAAATCACTATCGACAGCAGGGCATCCAGAATCCAGAAATCTATGTGGACAGTTATATAGCATTGAATGGCCGACAAAGCCGCCCCTTTGTAAATCCTGATATCGATTTAACCGAAATTGAGCCTTCACTAAAACACCGAACTTGGTTACTCCCATTCAACGATGAAATTAAAGGATTGTAGTTTTTTTATCATTTTTTTCTTCTTTGCAATGCCTGCATTTGCACAGTACCAACTATCGGGCACTGTAACGAATCTGGAAACCGGCGAGCCTATTGAAGGGGTGACTATTTATGATAATCATGTCGGAAAATCATTTTTCACCGACAAAAACGGGAATTTTTCTATTAAAAATCTTCCCGCCGGAACGTATGAATTTTACTTTTATATTATTGGTTTCGAGGTGGTCAATCGTACGTTTGAAGTGAGTGATCGTAATATAGAAATAGATATCCGGATGGAACCTTTAAACCGGGAGATGTCGGAGGTTGAAATTATTGAACAACGTCATCAGTTCTTCGCCATGAACCGGCTTCGGGAGGTTGAGGGAACCTCTATTTTTGCAGGTAAAAAAACGGAGGTAATTACCCTCGATCAATTGACTGTAAACAGCTCTTCAAATAACGCTCGACAGATCTACGGGCAGATATCGGGTTTGAATATATTTGAATCCAACGATGCAGGCCTTCAATTAAATATTGGGGGGCGTGGCTTGGATCCAAATCGTTCGGCCAGTTTTAATGTCCGGCAAAACGGATATGATATCAGCGCGGATGTACTGGGATATCCCGAAAGTTATTATACACCCCCGGCTGAAGCGCTTCAGGAGATCCAAATCATTCGCGGAGCGGCATCACTTCAATACGGCACCCAGTTTGGCGGTCTTGTTAATTTTAAAATGAAAAAGCCGGATCGCAGAAAACCCCTCACAGTACTGTCACGTCAGTCCACAGGATCAAACACCCTTTTCACGTCATTTAACAGTGTGAGCGGGACTTCAGGCAATATCGGTTATTATGGCTATTATAATTATAAAAATGGAGATGGATTTCGCCCAAACTCCGGATTTGAATCCCAAAATCTCTATGTTTACATAGATTATGAGTTTAATGATAATACGATAGCCGCTTTTGATGTTACCTATTTAAACTATCTGGCACAGCAGTCCGGAGGCCTGACGGATGCCCAATTCTACGAAGACCCGTTTTTCAGTAACCGAACACGTAACTGGTTTGATGTTGACTGGAAACTTGCTTCCTTCCGAATTGACCATAAATTTTCCTACAACAGCCGGATTAGTGCATTGGTTTTTGGGCTTGATGCATCCCGAAAATCAGTAGGTTTTCGCACCAATCGTGTTTCACAAGAAGATGATCCTGACTCCCCGCGAGATCTGATCCTCGGAAACTTCGAGAACTGGGGTGCTGAAGCCCGTTTTTTAAATCGATACACAATCGGTGAAAAACGAGCAGTATTCCTGATAGGAAGTAAATATTATCACTCAAATAACACCTCGGTACAAGGGCCCGGATCTGCGGAATCGAATGCTGATTTTTCACTAGCTACTGACCGATTTCCCGACTATGCGACCCAATCGGATTTTACTTACCCGAATCGAAACCTTGCACTTTTTGGGGAAAACATATTTTATATCAACAACAATTTTTCAATCACTCCCGGGTTTCGGTTTGAGAAAATAAAAACTCAAAGTGAAGGAACGTTCAAGCGAATTAACACCGATTTAGCAGGAAACACCATTCAGAACCAATCGTTCGAAGACAACAGAACATTCGACCGTAATTTTCTGCTGCTGGGTTTAGGGATTAGTTATTATACCGGCTCTACAACTGAACTATATGCCAATATTTCCCAGAACTATCGATCGGTGACATTTAACGATATCCGAATTGTAAACCCCACGTTTCAGGTAGATCCCAATATTACCGATGAAAACGGTTTTACAACAGACTTTGGAATCAGAGGTCGTTTTAAAGAATTGCTATCCTATGAAGTAAGCGGTTTTGGACTGATGTATGATAACCGGCTGGGGGAAGTATTACGTGCAGAAACCAGGGTTAATGCAGGTGGCAACATAGAAGAAACCGGCCGGGTGGTTCGATTCAGGGGGAACATCGGTCAGGCATTTATGTACGGCATTGAGAGTATCGTTGAATTAAATGCCCTGTCACTGTTGGGATATGATCGGCGGGATATACGGTTGAATATATTTGCAAATACCGCCCTTACAAAATCGGAATATCTCGATTCTGAGATCCCCGGAGTAGAAGGGAAACAGGTGGAATTTGTTCCGATGGTAAATTTAAAAACCGGGATTTCGTTGGGTTATAAAAATGTGCTGGGTTCATTGCAGTATTCCTACTTATCCGGCCAATACACAGATGCTTCCAATGCAGAACAAAATGTAAATGATAATCAGAGCGGTATCCGGGGAGAAATCCCTGCATATGGAGTTGCGGACTTGTCTCTTTCTTGGTCATTTAAATACTTTACTCTTGAATCGGGTGTAAACAATCTTCTGAATTCAATCTATTTTACACGCCGCGCAACCGGCTATCCGGGCCCGGGTATTATTCCGTCTCCACCAAGGACATTCTACGCGACCATTGAGTTGAAGCTGGGATTGTAAACCTTGATAGCAATCCCTATTAATTTCATTTAAGTTGGCACTAATATGCTTACATTGTTGTAAGTAGTTACAAGAGATCGTAATAAGAATTAAATCTCAATGAAGGCTGAATAGAATGGAAGCCAAAGAGAAAAAGAGATTCTCAATATTTATCGTAGAAGACGATGCATTCCAAGCTTTTTTCTTAGATAAGTTAGTTAAAAGTTTGGGATATGATGTGATTGGAAAAGCGAGTAGTGGCGAGGAGGCCGTTCAATTGGCTGTGGAATTGAAACCGGATGTCATCTTCATGGATATATCCTTAGAGGGTGAAATGGATGGGATTGACGCGGTTAAATTGATTCAGGAACAGATTTCTCCGAAGATTATTTTCGTGACAGGAAATAGCGATAACTATCACCGGAAAAGAGCTGAAGAGACCAATTTTTCAGACTATTTAATAAAACCGGTTACAAAAGATATTCTAACCAACGCCCTTCAGAAGATAGAACAGTGATTTTCTGTTATCTATCTCCTACCCGATAATACTCAGCAGAAACAATGTTAACCAGATTACTGATAACCAGCGGACTCGAGGCGGTATCGGCAATAAAACCACTGGCCATAATAAAGGGCAAAATCATCCGATCTTTGAATTTGAGAGCTCTTACCATGGCGAGGACAATCGGTGTCAGAATTAAAGCCGCACCATCATTTGCGAAAAATGCAGCGACCAATGCCCCTAACAATGTGATATAGACGAACATTTTGATCCCGCTCCCATTGGCAAACCGGGCCATATGAAGTGCTGACCATTCAAAAAATCCGATTTCATCCAATATCAGCGATATGATGATAATGGCTACAAAGGTGAGGGTTGCATTCCATACAATTTCAGTAACCGTAATCACATCCTGAAAGCTCACTACACCGGCTAAAAGGGCCAATGCAGCACCAAGTGTTGCCGACCATCCGATGTTTAATCCTTTGGGCTGCCATATGACTAAAACAAGAGTAAAAAGAAAAATGAGCGTAGCAATGATGGTTAATGCCATGTGAAGATCAGATTAGATGATATTAGATTTGAACTGATTAAAATTCGGATCTTTGGTTGACCCTTAAAAAATCTGAATGTGAATCAGGCCCATTTTTTATCCAGACGTCAGCAGCAGGTTTGAACCAATTCATCCGATAGTTCAGAGAGGGTGGATTTCAGCTCTCTGATGCCATTTGGGTTAAGGCAGTAGCAAGTTTTAACGCCCTCTACAGTTCCCGTGATGAGTCCGGCCGATTTAAGGGCTTTCAGATGTTGAGAGACGGTTGATTGTGCGAGAGGTAGCAGCTCGGTGATATCGCCACAAAAACAGGCATTGCGTTGCGCAAGGATTTTCAGAATCGCAATACGTGCAGGATGTGCAAGAGCTTTTGCGATATCTGCGGAGCGGATGATAGTAGGTTCATCCAGTTTGATTGTGTGAGTTTTAATCATAATAAATGTATTAATCGTTAAATTACGATTAAATGTACATGAATTCTGATTCGGTGTCAAATATGAATTTAAATCACTTTAATACAGCCAATAAGAAAAAGCTGAATGGGTGGACTATTGAAATTATGACTCAAGCGTTGCATCCACTTCTATTTCAACACCGGTTAGTGCATTTGAAACCGGGGCAACGGCGATATATATCATGCCTGTACAATTTCTATTTCAAAAATCTCGTTCAGTTTTATTCGTTGAATTTCTACCGTTTTACGAAGTGAGGAAAGGTTTTCTCCGGGATATGGAATTCCATCAGCAATCTTCAAACAGAGATCCATTCCTTGTTCCAGATTCACTTTTATTTTAAGTAATTTTTTCCAACCTGAATCTTCGGGATCTGTCAGTAACGAAAGTTCACTTACATAGTCTACATACATCTCCAGTTCTTTGGCGAACATATGTGGACGCTCGTCCGGAACCAGGGAGTACCCGCGTCCATAGATATGATCTACCATTTCTTCTAGAGAATATTCACGGCTGAACCAAGCGATATTCGGCCCGGGGCAGATTGCTTGCCGGCCATAGGTCGGTTTCATTATTCCGAGACGGATCATAGATCCGGTTCCGAGATTGGTGCAGAGACAGGTTTTTTCCATTACCCTCTTTTTTTGTTTTTCTTTTTCACCGCCCGACAGATCACTCTCAAGGATAGAATTGATTTTGAGTATCTGGTACTCAGCCGATGCTGTGCAGATCGGGTTCTCAGTAAACTCCGTATTGGATACCAGAAATCCTTTCGGGCATTTTGATCCCGGTTTTCCCTTGCCAATCAGTTCTTGAGTATGAATTTCAGAACCGGAGCCCCGAATATTGTTAAACGGAACACCCAGTGGAGAAACATTGCTCAGGTAAAGCTCTCTTTCACCGGCGTCGGCCAATAGTTTTGATGTGAATTCGTCCACACAGGTGGCTTCAGGTACAAGTAAAAATGGACTACCCCAACCGGTACCATCCATCTCAAAATCGTTAATTAACCGGCACATTTCCCCATGTGTTCCAATACCACCCTGGACAGTAATTTTTGGTTTAATTTTATCATCAGGCAGTTCCGGATATTCCCATCCCATCAATTCATAATAGCTTTGTACCATTGGCTGAAATGTTTCCACAAGCTCTTTCCGTTTAATTCGGAACTCTTGAAGCAGCACCGGCATGAGGAGTCCGTCGGACGCAAACGCGTGCCCGCCGCAGTTCAACCCTGATTCAATCCGGAATTCGGAAACCTCAAGTCCTTTTTTTGCAAGAAATTTACCTTGGATTAATGCCGATCTGAAATCACTCACTTTCAAAATGATTCTTTTTTTAATATTCCCGGCTGCATCTCGGTAAAAATCCTTGAACTCAGATAGATAACCATACAGACGGGGATTAAATCCCGCTGAGAGCACAAGTCCGGATGATGTGAGGCTACTATTGCCATATCCACGAAGGGCTGCACTGGCATCACTGAACTCAGAACTCATTGGCTGATCATCTTTATTTAGTCTTAGCGCATCCACCTTGGCCATGATATTAACATCGATTGAGCCGGGTGTCATTAGGGCTGTAAGATTATCAATCAGTCTTTTCCGCTCATTTGAATCTGAGATGGTAGAGATATAATCATATGCTCTTCGTAAAGAGCTGGTTTCGGGCAGTAGGTGGAAGTAGCGGTCTTTATCGCTCCCACAATAGATAGAAAGCTGTTTAAGAGCTTCAAAATTCTTTTGAACAATGGTTTTGACGGTTTCAAGATACGCCGTGATACGCTCCGCACGTCCGTCAGTTCTGGACTGTGGGATAATTTTGTACGGAAGATTGTATTGGCTACAGTAGTATTTGCGGATTTTTTCACAAAGCAGATCGTCGACAACTGAAATGACCGAATGAATGCCGAGGTGTGCAACGCGGATGGGGCTGTCGATAGAGTGTCCGGTACCCATAACAGGGATATGAAAGGAGTGCTGATTTTGAATCATAGAATCTTGTGTTTTTTAAGTAGGTGATTTTTAGCACAGCTTTTAAAAAGGTGTTGAAAAATACAAAATATTTTAGAATATAATACATAATACTCTTATATACTTATACTGTTCTCACATAGTTTCCACTTCTTAATAGTATAAAATCAATTAAATCACTCATTCAATGGGTAAGTGAGAACTCACAATAGAAATATCAATTTAAAAACCAAGGACATTTTAACTATGAAAAAAATAGAAATTAAAGACAGTGACCTGATATTTTTACGAATCGGCAATATCGTTGCTGATAATTAACATACAGCCGGTGTATTTAAAGAGTTCGGAATTGTACTAATCGTTGGCGATATTCATGATTTCTGGCTTTGGCCAAAGGCGGTGAAACTGATGAAACATGACCCGGACAGTGTTCGAACACAACGGTATCGAAAAATAACCAGTTGGGTGCAAGGGGTTTTTCTTCTTTTCAGAAAAATAAGTATTCAAATATAGATTTTATGTGAAACTTAAAGAACGTATCTTATTTTAAGACAAAAGACTCTGTAATTAGCTAATAGAAAAATATGTTATTATCAAAATCATGCGTTTACGGACTAAGAGCAACCCTTTATTTGGCTTCGCGAGAAAAGCGTGAATTTATTTCGATCAAACAGGTTAGCGAAAAACTCGATATCTCGTTTCATTTTCTAACTAAAATTCTTCAACAATTGACGGCCGAGGGACTACTTGAATCATACAAAGGACCAAATGGCGGGGTTCGTCTGACCAGATCGCCGAATAAAATAAACTTAATCGATGTTGTACTCGCCATTGACGGCCCTAAACTCCTGACGGAGTGCGCACTTGGACTACCGGGCTGCGGGTTAAAAAACCCATGTCCGCTGCATGATAAATGGGCTGACACTCGTGACAGTATTCGTGATATGCTTGCAAATACATCCCTGACTTCACTTGTTGAAAAGGGAATAAGGGAAAACCTCAGGCTTACCGATGACGGGAATTTTGAGGAACTTTTAATGGATTGATGGTCAAAGGAGTACAGTGTATGAAATTGAGAGATAAGGGGCTTCAAAAACTGATCCATAAATATAATGTACCAGGGCCCAGATACACTTCGTACCCAACGGCAGTTCAGTTTAAGGAGATGACGGATCGTTCGGAACTTGATTCTGCACTAAGCAAGAGAGCATCTATGCCGAAAGTGATGTCACTCTATTTTCATATCCCATTCTGTTTTTCACTCTGTTGGTATTGTGGCTGTACTAAGATCATTACCCGTGATCAGGACCGTGGCGACAGTTATCTCAACTATCTTGAGAAAGAAGCGGAACTCGTTAAGAGTTCGCTGCATAGTCAATCAACAGCAAAACAGATTCATTTTGGGGGTGGTACCCCAACATTTCTGACACCCGTGCAGCTTCGGAGGCTGGGAGAGATCATCCGTAATAATTTTAATGTTCATGAAAAAGTTGAATTTAGCGTGGAGATTGATCCGCGCAGATGTACTGAAGATCATATCAAGGCCCTTCATGAAATCGGTGTAAACCGTGCATCACTTGGAGTGCAGGACACCAATGAGGAGGTACAAAAAGCCATTCATCGGATTCAGCCTTTTGAGCAGACCCTGAATGTAACAAGGCTTTTGAGAAAGCTCGGTATTGAGAATATTAATTTTGACCTTATTTACGGGCTGCCGATGCAGACACCGGAAACCTTTGCACAAACCATTGAGGATGTAACGGCGCTTGAACCAGACCGATTTGCCATCTACAGTTATGCTCATATACCCTCTATCATGCCGGCGCAAAAACTGCTAAATGAGAATCAGTTTCCGAAAACCGAAGATAAACTCAGCATGCTGGTATATGCCATTGACAAGCTTCCGGAGTATGGATACCGATATATAGGAATGGATCACTTTGCCAAAGCAGGTGACGAGCTTTGCCGTGCGATGGATGAAGGATCCCTGCATCGAAATTTCCAGGGATACAGCACTCATTCCGAATTGGAGATGATTGCTTTGGGGATATCAGGTATATCACAGGGGGAAGACCTCTACTATCAAAATGAAAAAGACATTGGCCGATATTATGCTGCTCTTGAAGAGGGGGAATTACCGGTAAAAAAAATACTCTCACTAACTGAAGAAGACAAATTGCGCAGAAAAGTTATCATGCAGATTATGTGCAGGGGTGAGGTGAACTATAACCGGTTCTTTAAAGAGACCGGAGTAGATTTTATGGAGAAGTTTAGTCAGGAACTGAATCAAATGAAAGCATTTGAAAAGGATGGCCTGGTTCAGCAACACATTGGGGGATTTAAGATTACAGACCGGGGGCGGTTATTTTTACGGAATATTTCAATGCTGTTTGATGGTTTTATAAATGAGAAACAACACAAAACTGCTTATTCCAAAACGGTGTAACTATTCCCGGCAGTTTTAAACTCTGAATCACTGCTTTGAATATCTGTATCTATGAATTTTCACTGCTACCCGGATTGAACTGAGTTCTACCTTGAAACTTTCTTCTTTCACTACACAAGAGTTGCATCCACTTCTATATCAACACCGGTAAGTGCTTTTGAAACCGGGCAACCTTTTTTTGCAGCCTGTGCAATTTCCTGAAATTTATCGTTGCCGATTTTTGGCACATCTCCTTTGGTGATCAATTTAATTGTTGTAATAGCTGCTTTATCACCGTTGAGAGTCACTTCTGCACGGGTTTTTACGGAATTTGGTGTGAATCCTGCTTTATCCAATTCATTGGAAAAGGCCATTGAGAAACAGCCCGCATGTGCAGCACCTATCAACTCTTCCGGATTTGTGCCTGCTTTATCTCCAAATCGTGTAGCAAAACTGAACTCACCCTCATAAGAACCACTTTCCAGCTTCATGGTTCCGTTTCCTGATTTCAAATCTCCTTTCCAAGTAGCTTCTGCTTTTTTTGTAGGCATAAATTCACTCATTAATTAATTATGGTTAATACACAGTTATAATAACAAAAGGGGAGTTGATTGCATTCCTAAATATTATCTTTAAAATGAATACTGCTGAATCACCCATACCTTGATTATGATGATTTAATCGCTCCCGAAGATCAGAAGTAAACCCTACATACCGCTGTTAGTAAAGTAAATACGATCACTTACAGTGATATTGTGAACCCTTAAGAGAGAAAATTTTTGTAACAAATCTGATTTAGATAGGAGAAATGAATTTTTTTGTAAGGAATTCCCGGAATCCGGTTCATACATATAACGAATCAGTTTTAAATACCAAACCGTAGATGCTATGTAAGAAGAAAAGGAGGGTGTTAAACAAATAAACTCAAAAGAATACTTGAATTAATATGTGAAAAAATGAAAGGGAATTATGAAGAATTTATTTTTTCCATTTATCAAATTCCTGTTAAGCTTCATGGCAATTAACTTAAATTTAATCAGATAGAATTATGAAAAAATTAATCTTTACAATACTTCTTTTTGTGTTTCCATTTACGTTATCTCATAATCAAATTTTTGCACAAAATAGTGGAGAAAGATACGTTGCCTGTACGGGCAATGGATGTGCAATTATTGGAAATGTGCTTTGCGATTTTGCTTACTATGGAAACGAAGATGGAACTGTCACAACGTATTGGTGTGTAATCTGGGTGGTTGAGGGAGAGCCATTTCCAGAAGAAGCATAATTCCTTATATAATTATTTCTGATGAAATTGTATTTGAAAATTTTACCCTCAATATATTTTTTCATTGCCTTTATTCTTACATCATGTTTAAATAAGGGCAATGACAATCATGTAATCACAATTGAATACAGTGGAGATGTATTAGAATACCAACTACCCTACCGAAATTTTATTCAGCTTCAAGAAAGTGACGAAAGGATTTGGAAGAATCCATCTGTTAACAAAGTTTATAATGTCTCAGATGGTTTGTTTTCGCCGATAAGGGTTGCTTTGAAAGATAGTACAGTTTATATCTTGGATCCATATGATGGGTTAATTAAAGCCATAGATCATGAATTAGCAGCTATTCGTAAAATAGGGCCGGGTAAAGGTAATGGCCCTGGAGAGGTCTCCTATCCGTTTGATTTTGATATTGATAAATCCGGAAATTTTATATTAATGGATATAGAGAAAAGAGCCGTAATCACATGGGACAAACAAGGGGTTCCGATTAATGACTTTTTATTCAAACATGCAACGCCAACAACATTAACGTCTGCAGATGAAAATAAAATTGTTGTAATGGTTGGTGGCGGTAATTATGCTGATTTTAATGAAATAGGTTTATTTCAATTGTATGATGTTGACGAAAATAAAATCACCAGTTACTCAGATTTTTTAACCAATACAGAACATTTACCTCCATTCATCGGTTTAGAGAGAGCTTTTACCGGTCGAATTCTATTTGACAATCATAAAGTTATCTATATACCAAGGCACTTAAATCATATAATCTATATATCCTCAACGGGTGAAATAGATTTGGTTCGACGTACCGTCGATGATATTCAAACACCTACAATTCAATTTAATTCAGAAGAGAGTGGATCTGCCGGTTTTATAGCATCTACTTCTTTGAGTAGTGATTCTGAAATAGCTAACCTTAGTGGGTTTCTAGTTGATAACAGTTTGGTTATTTGGAGTCGGCCCGGAAATAGAAAATATGGCTATCACGTATTTGATTATTATGATAGAGAAAATGCTGATTATAAATTTTCTATTAAAATACCGCAATTAGGAGCTATAGCTGACTTATGTATAAACGAGAATTACATTGCTACAATTAATTCAGACGGCTCAGTTTCTCTATGGGATTATTCGATTTCAGATTAATCAGGACATCAGCTTTACTAATCCAACAATCGCATATTCATCTAGGTGATACCAGAACCGGTTTTAAAATATTTCTATAAAGCAATCGCTTTTTCTTTGGTATTAACACCAATAATAGCGCTCAATAATTTGATTTAAGTGTTAGTATTGCAAAGCAGTACTACCGATAAAAAAATAAAATCGGTTTTTCTGCTTTTGAATGTACCCTTTCTACTACCAATCGAGCCTTTATACCACCGAATCTTTTCTTCGGACTCCAAACAAAGGAAGATATAACTAATTGAGTAATGGTTTTACTTTTAAATAATGTGTATTTATAATGGGATATGCTTAAAAACTATGGTTATATATCTATAATTTGAAACAATAATAGTTTAGCGGTAAAGATAGAGATATAAAAGATTAGCTTTAACTGTTTGTTTCGGATTTAAGAAAAAGGCGATGTCATAGAATTTAGAGCAACACTATTTTCAGAGAAAAAATATTTTGAACGTGAATGGGTTTTAGAGAAGAAACTAAAAATTTAATATTTTCACTTCTTAATAATAGCTCAACACATTATGAAGACGTTGTGAGATTAGTGCACATCACAAGCACCATCGCCCGATCGTATTTAAAAAATTATTACCCTTCTTTTTTACGACTTTGTACAAAAAATGGCTTAAATGAAGAAGATTTAGCAGAAGACTCTATTCTGCAAATTTTTGCCCGGGACGAAAAGGGTGATTTTTTTATTCTGAACAATTTTAAAGCTTCATTGAACTCTCCATTCAAAGAAATGCATGAGGACGAAATATTTACAGCCTACCAATCCTTTATTCATACAGTTGCACTTCGCCAATTAATTAAGACCTACTCTGAAATTGACTCAACTGGTGCCAAACTATACAGAAACATCAAAGATTCCATTAAAAAAATAGATGGGATTACAATGATTCGTGATTATCGAGGATTGGTAATTAAGCCATCCAATAATTCGACAAAGGAACATCTGCCTTCGATTCCGTTTAGAGAATTAGAGCAAAGATTTCTGACAAATATTACAAAACCCTATACAACACCAGAATTACTATCCACTCTTATGGATGTAGTGCAAAAAGAAAATGGTTATCGAAGTTCGATTCCTGTATTTCAAGTAGTTAAGCTATTTAAAAGACATTACTCACATATGACTAATAACGAAATTGAATCAATTAAGAAAGTTGACCTTACAACTCTTTCAAATTTTGATCACAGTATTATGAAAGGTGAAGTCTATAAAACTGTAGTGGTCTAGAAAAATAGGACAGCAAAACAATAAAATGTTAATTTGCTGACTATGAAACAAAAAAGAAGAAACTTTACCAACAGTTTTAAGACCAAAGTCGTCCTTGAGGCGCTCAAAGA
>Ga0222633_1000059_pt1 | contig 113416 bp, 139 predicted proteins | sample AntAcemetageno48_FD_179816 | JGI IMG/M metagenome (GOLD analysis project Ga0222633, IMG submission 179816) | Saline water microbial communities from Ace Lake, Antarctica - #48 | ecosystem: Environmental > Aquatic > Non-marine Saline and Alkaline > Saline | place: Antarctica: Ace Lake...
TACATAATCACAAAATGCATTGCACTCATTACAAGGTGATAATGATGGCGGAAATCGAAGGGTTCCGGCTGGCTGATATGTTCATTTTGACGGCAAAGCACCGTATGCCGAGTCCGCAGAAAGGGACGCAGAAACACGCTAGGGTGTGGCACAGCTATTTTCTTGTTCTGGAGAAGGCAAAGAATCGCCGAGGGATCGGAATCACCGTGCCTCTGCAATCTATCGACAAGATGACCAATTCTGCCCCAACCAAATCGAAATCATGAAAACTGAAAAATGCAAATTATACCGAAGTGCACGATGCTCGATATGTTATTGGGCTATTTATGACGGAGACTGGTGTCAAAACTCTCGCTGCGTAATGCACGGAAAACCAGTCGGTGAAAAAAATAGAGTCTTTCTTACGAACATTGAAGCGCAAACGAGGATGCAGAACACCACTATCACCAATCCATCCCAATCAACACCCAAAAATCATGAATAAAATCAAATCTAAATCGAAGCCCAGCCCCGAAGCCCAGCCCCGAAACCCAAAGTGCCAGCGGGAATGATTCGAGTTCATCGTCTTGTTCTCCTAAGATTATCCAAATCCTGATCGCTCCGAATGACTCCACATGGCAAGGGATTCTACTCGGACTTGGGGACGATGGGATTACTTACCAAGTCGGGACAGGGACGAAATGGGAACCAATGATTCGCCATCTCGGATTTAAGGAGAACGCAAAGGTCAGAGGCGGCGGAGGTTAGGTGAGGCGTTGTCCGCCGTTCTCTGGACCGATCTTTCGACTATTTTATTTTGTCGAATGGTAAAAATGACACTAGTTGTAAGATTTTAAAGACCATCTTCGATAAATTTCGCTTCTGCATCTCTACGACGAAGCAATCCTTTCACATGAGGCCATAATCTTTTCATAGATCGGATCTGTGCAGGAATTTTAGACCATTTTTTAGATATAAATAAGTTTCGAATTTCCATCATCTCTTTTCTAGAATTTCCGGTCAACTTGGTTCCTCTATTGAACACAATAGACACTATAGCATCGCGAACACATTGGGGCGCAAATTCAAAACCAGGGAATGTTTTAGACGCTAGATTATAATATCTCTCGACGGTGTATTTATCGAACTGATCGTTGGCAATATCCCACGAAATTGTAACATCTATCAAATTACCAAGGTAATTATGAGCGGTTTCTCCATGTAACCCAATAGCACCATTCAATTTTTTAATAGTTGATCCATCTAAGAACTCACCCCATTCTTTTTTAAGAGATCTTGATGTGTTATATCCACAATCCCATCCGATACCAATGGTTACACCACTGGAAGTGGTTCGCCATGCTGGAACCGTTGGATTATTGAGGAATTTTCGATAGTATTCTCCATTAGAACCACCCGCCTCAAAATCTAAAACTAGATCTAGCCCTTTTTTGCTTAATAAATTCATTATTCTTCCTCATAATCGGGTTTACTTCTACCTTCATCTATTTGTGCAATAGATTGGTTCAAATTTTGAACCAGATTAGAATTTTCCCCCGAAAGGTTCACTGCCGATGTCGAACCATATTTAAAATCCAGAGTTGTTTGAGCACCAATATAAACCGCGATAATAACCGCCAATATTTCAACAATTTTAGAAAAAATTGTAACATATGGAACTATTATCAATGGATATAAAGATGTTATGAATAAAATCCCAACACCAACAAAAAAGAAAACTACCAATATAGCAATAGACGAGAAAATAACGAAAAATTTCTTACTTGTTAAAAAATTTAAAGATTCCAGATCCTCATTAGATCCAGCAGTTGGCGGTGATTTACCACTTTGAAGCATTGTTGCACCACCAGCGATAATATTCATTATCGATTTCCACATAATTTTAGTAATTCATCTTCTGTAGAATCTCGGCTACTCGATTTGCACCTTTTTGATAAACTGCCACAACAATAAGTTCTTCACCTTTCCATACACCAAAATTTCTTGAATTTTTATAACGAGCTACTTTGATATCAGACTGTTGTGATGTCGGTGCCGGATTATTACCGATTTCCGGATTTTGTTGTGGATTTTGTTGTGGATTTTGACCAGATGGTTGAAGATTTTTGATATCAGTCATCATACTATCCAAACCTTCGTTTATAAGTTTTTTAAAGTTCATAATATTAGATAATTAGTCCAAAAATCAAACCGATTACAAATCCAGTGATAAAAATACTGAATTTTGGGTTCTTTAGAAGCCAATCCTTGATATTTCGGACAATTGTTAAAAATTTCGATTCTATATTTGACATAAGATTACTTAGTATTCTTATTCGCCAACATTTCTCTTAGAACATTTTCGAACGAGAATTCTACAACCCCTGTAGGAGATGTTTTAGGAACATCGGGTTCTTTTGGTAATATCGAATGAAAGGTTTCCAATAATTTTTTTTCTAAATTATCTATAGTTGGATCTTTTTCGATGGTAGAACCGAACGGTCCAATTTTTTCATTACTAGATATGTATCCATATGGAGACATTTTAGAGGATGCCTTTTATACGCAAATATGTTGCCCCCAAGATCACAACGATCAGTGCAACAATAACTATATTACGTTGCAAAATAGCCAGATCTTTTTGAACCAACTTCTTTTGCATGATGTTCAGATCTTTGACCATTTTAGAATTCATTTGACTTTGTTTGGTCAATTCGTTGGTGACGCGATTTTGTAAGGATAGTAGATTTTTATTATCTCGTTCTAATTGTTTTGAAAACTCTCGGGTTTTCAATAATTCTGACCATTCTTCGGAACCTTCGATCAATAATTTAGCATCTTTGAATTTTTCTGGTATGACCAAACGTAAAACATCATTGTTATTAGAATCTAACATAGGATTTACTGGATAAGATTTGGGTGTTTGGATAGACCCAAACCTTTGTAAAGGTGGGTATACATAATCTTTATCCTTTTCAACGTTCACCTTCAAATAATGTTCTGGTGATTCATTCTTGGTAACAATTGATGAAATCTTTACACGTTTCTTAGGTGGAAATGCTAATTTTTCAGCTTCTTTAGAATAATGATCAGCAAGATCAAATCTGGCAGCGTCTATAGAATCAGCAGTAGCAGTAACGGCTTGGGAAAGTGCCTCGCTTCGTTTCTCAGTATACACTGTGCAAGATGTCGTCATAAAAAGACATGCTAAAATAATCATTATTGTTCTCATATTAAATAATTAGTTCATATGACCTACGGTAAGTTCGAAATCCTTTATCAAAATATTTTAGAATCCTATAACAAGCCAACAAGAATTGTAAAAACGATTAAAGTTGGTGATAATCAATATAAGATTGATCGAGAAATGCCCGATGGTAGCATTATGCGAAGTCCAGAAACATATGATTCTGACATGTTATCTAGAGTCCTAAAAACCTCGGAAGATATTTTAAAAAATTATGAAGACAATTTAGAAAACCAAAGAATGGAAGAAGAAGAAAAATCTTCTCCTGATTACGAAGAACCAGAAGAAGATTTTGAAACCGTTGGATTATCTGGTGAATATTGGTTCGATGATAATGGAACTACCATGTATGCCGATGCTAATGTTAGTGACATGAACCATGAAGCATATGTCGTCCAAAAATGTGCATCAGAAGTTCTATCCTACTTTGATATGGGATATGAAGATGATCCTAACCTAGAACAAAATGAAGATGCTATTCTACAATATATAGTAGATAACGGTGACTACGAAGATGATGAAGATCAATACGAAGCACTAAAACTTATGAAACATGATCCAGCCGATGCCATGATTGATTATCTTAAAAAACAAGGTGTTGAAAATGCAAACGATTTAGTTATGCACGGATATGGATGCACTAACGATTCTCGGGAATATGCTATTAAGAATTGGGGATGGTCTAGAGTTGCTGGAGATTCGATAGAAACAAAAGAATTAACCCGAGATACTTTAAAGACTATTGCCCGAGGAATTAGTAATGCACTTGAAGAAGAGGGTAAAATATATGAATATGAAAGTAACCCCGAAATTCTCGATCAACATCAATATACCATATCAACTTATTCCGGTAATCGATATGACATCACTCTAAAAGATATGGAAAGTGGCAATGTTCAAGGACTAGAACGATCCGATTTAGAAGTTAAGGCAACAGCAGCAACTCAACAAGTGAGACAAATGGATATAGATAGTATGCCTTCATATTATCGAAATAAAGGAGTTATAGGAGATTCTTACATTTTGCATTATATGAAAGAACTCGACTAAGTAATTTCATGTCATCTAAATTTAACGATCTTTTTAAACAATCATATATTCGATTATTCGAAGAAGAATTTCCGCCTAAAGATTTTCCCGAAGAAGAGGATGAATTAAATTCACCCGAAAATGTAGTAAAGCCTAAAAATGTTCCAAATCCGATGGAAGACGAAGAACAAGATTTTGGAGACGATTTTGCACCTGTTGATCTCCCAGAGGATAACGGTAGTCAATTACCAGATCCTAAAGAATCTGAGACAGTTACTATCAATCTTCTTAATACCTTTATTGATTTTATGAATCTACCTGAAAATACTAAACAAGAATTTTTAAGAAGTTATACATCACCAACTGCTAGAGCTAATTCTGAAAATTATAAAACTATGTTAGATGTTTTAAAAAGTATTACTAATGAAAAACTACCAGAACAAATCATTTAATATTTGACTTTTAGAAAAATTACTTTATTATAAATTCATAATGAGTAAAGAAATTATATCAATTGAATTAACAAATGAAGAATATAGAACTATTCTCGAATCTTTATTGTTTTCTTGTTCTTTGGATGTTTCTTCAAAATGGTATGAAGAAGATGTCATGATTACAAAAGATCTTGCTATTCGATTGAGAACAACACGACCCGACATTTTAACCGAAAACGTAAAAGTTGTCACAAATATCAACTCGATTGATATCATGGACGACAACCACACCGACGAACTTCTAGAATTTTTTCCAGAAATAGTTGAAAAAATAAAATAGTGGTGTATATATTGTTGATATGAAAATTTGTGTAACAGGTTCGTCTAATTTAGGAAAAACTACATATATCCGAGATTTCTTGAAAAAATGGCCGATGTATACAACGCCAGAAAAATCCTACAGGGATGTAATCGAAGAAAAAAATTTGATAATTAATGAAAATGGTAGCGAAGAGTCTCAAAAAATTATTCTCGATGCCTTGATCGACCAATGCACCGCTCATTCTAAAGACGACATGGTAATTTTTGACCGATGTGTTCTAGATAATCTAGCATATACATCTTGGTTGCACATCAATGATAAAGTATCGAAAAAGTTTTTGGATACTACTAGAGATATCGTCCAAGAATGCTTGAAATTGTATGATCTTCTATTTTTCTTTCCTATTACCAAATTTTCCGAAATTGCCATCGAATCTGATGGTCTTAGGAGCACCGATCCGAAATATCGGGAAGAAATCGATCAATTGTTTAAAGCGTTTCAAACATCATATCATTCAGGTGATGGGAGAGTATTCCCAACTGGGGAATGTCCTGCAATGATAGAGATTTTTGGTAACCCCGAACAGAGAATTGCGTTAACATCTCTTTACATTACCAAAGATGGAACTCATTATGGCGACGAAGACAGTTTGATGTCTGACATCACCATGCCTCCTGAAAAAAGCATTATTGTCCCTTAAAAAGCATAAGTAATTTATATATGAACAAGACTAAATTTGATATTTTCGTTGAAAATATTTTAGATATTACCGAGGGTAGAAAACCAAAAACGTACAACAAGATGGTTATTGATTTTGATAAACTTGAAAATGATGTCAACACTTTACCTGATAGTAACCCCTTTAAAAAGATTTATACATTCGCTCTGAGAGGATTGAAGCAGTATAACGACAATGAGTATTTTTCTAACGAAGAAATGTCTGGAGAATCTAAGACTTTACCAGAATGGGAAGAAGCTATAGTCAATGCATATTCGGGACAAGCCCTAAGCTCTATAGAGAAAATTCGTTTCGCCGAAAGATTTTTTAATTTTGTTAAAGACCCAGATCGTCAGTATTTTTCCGAATATGTTGGGGAAATCCCTGCTGATAAACGTGTTGAAAGTGTTCAACAACACATTTACGATTTTATCCATCAATCCGAAAGTGGTTCTGCGTCGGTTGAAGAAGTTGTTCAGTATATTGAACGTTACGGCCATGATGCCAACGAAGTTAAAGATATTATCCAAAAAATGGTATCAGATAATCAAATATCCAACGAAGATAATATATTAACCGTATTACAAGACCCATCTTTAGATTCTTTGGACCCCGAAGAGAGTGATCTAGAAAGTTCTGGTGATGATATGGAAGCATTCCGAGATGAAACAGGTGAAGATGAAGACCCTGAATCTGGTATTTCCGACGACATTGCCGCAGAATTAGGAATCGATAAAAACGATCCGTTCGGTGATGAACAGTTTTTATCGGATAACGAATCTTACTAATAAGTGATTAAAGATATAGAGAGTTAGAAATATAATTATATAGATTATATTTCAACCCGAACAATTTGGGATTCCCTCTCTATTTTTAAAAAATCATTTGGAGACGATGTTTCCACTACACTAACCCACAATCTTCATGGTGGTGGGAGAATTTATCCAAAGGAAAAAGGATAATTTGACATAATATAATTCCGTGCCATAATACGGTATGGAATTATCCGAAGAATATGTTTTAAATGCTATATTTACCTATGCAGGTAGCCCCGAAAGAAATCGGTTTGATGGCAATTATAATTGCGGATGTCCTATTTGTAGAGAAGGAAAAAGTTGGGGTAAAAAAAAGAGATTATTCTATTACCCCAAGACTAAATCATTTTTTTGCTTCAATTGTTCAGAATCATGGACGGCTAAGAAATGGGTTCATGAAGTTTCCGGTCTTTCCTACACCGAAATGTTATCCGAAGGTGGTCAAGAAGACATTTCTATAGACATTCTACTCAATAAACCACTTAAAAAGGTAAATTTACCATCGCTTCCAAGTGATTCTGTTAATATTTCAGATGAAACACAGATATCTTACTATAAAAAAAATAAATGGGTTCGTAAGGCTCTTTCCTACATTGAAAAGAGGCGTTTAAATACCGCGATAAATGCTCCAAAGAAGTTTTACATGAGCCTCACCGATTATACCCATAAAAACCGTCTGGTGATACCTTTCTGGGATAATGCGGGGCATATATCATTTTATCAGACTCGATCACTGGATGGATCAAATCCCAGATATCTAGGAAAGTATGGATCGGATAAAACTATATTTGGAATTGAAAAAGTAGATCCAAAATTCGAATATATCTTTTTATTCGAGGGTGCTATAGATTCCTGCTTTGTTAAAAATGGGGTTGGGTTAGCTGGATTGACTCTTTCGAAAAAACAAGAAATTCAACTGGCAGAATTTCCATTTCATCAAAAAATATGGGTTTTGGATAATATTTCGGTCACTAAAGATGACGAAACTAAAAACAAAACTATAAAGTTGCTAAACGATGGAGAAAAAATTTTTAAATGGTCAAATCATCATAAAGATCTGAATGATTGGTGTATTCAAGACCAAATAGATCATATTGACCCAGAAACCATTATTCAAAATCTTTACTGAATAGGTCCGGTGGTTTGAGCCGCATCTCTCTGTTTTTTTGGTGCCGTAATTATGAATGTATTCAAAACTTCTTTCAATTTTTCAACTTCACCCGCAATACGGGTAATAGAATCGGTGGCTTTTCTGGTGATACCTCGAAGGACGCTACCTGCTCGATCAGAATCCGCCAAAATTCGATGAAGTGATGTAGATTTATCAGGATCATTCAGAAAATTTGCAAATTCGTCTAACTTATCAGCCCAAACTTTGATTTGTTGAACACTTTGTTGAGTTACGCTAGGGTCAACGCCCCGAACTTCAAAATTATCATTTTCAGTTTCCGGATTTAGAGAATTTTCAAAATCGGATTGATTTCTTTCTGGTGTGAAATCGTCGGGAGATGATCCCGTAGAGTCTTCTGACCCAGAACCATCGATAGGTTCAACGGCATCACGACCTTGTTCTCTAAGAAGTGCCGAAACAAAGCTCTTGATAAACGGAATATCGCTCTCATTTAACTCAATTGTTCGCATATTTGAATTTAAAACGCGATTTACTTCGGAATTTACCTTTTTAGATGGTTTTGGAATAAGAGATTTCATAGATTTTTTCGTGTTTTTTAATTTTACCGACATATATGAAATTACTTATTCTTTATGGTGACATATATCGAAATTATCGACTTGACATTTTCATTTATTGCTTTAACATAACAAACATGACAACCCTTAAAGATGTAATTGATAATTTTATTATAGTAACTGCTACCCGAGGATCGGGAACTGATTTGTTGATTAATCGACCAATCGGAACATTCTTAGAAAAAACTGGATGGGATAAAAAAACCGAAATCATCGAAAACAATAAGGAAGGACTTTCAAAATGTTACAATAAATTCTTAACAGATAAGTATAAAGGAAAATATATTTTATTTGTCCACGACGATCTGTTGATAAGCGATCTTTTTTTTGCTGAAAAAATCGCCTTGGCCTTTGATAAATATGACATCATCGGACTAGCAGGGTCTAAAACCTGTAATTTAGAATCCGATGTTACTGCATGGCACACCATGACCGAGCGCAAAGATATGGTGGGTGAAGTTTCTCATACAAAAGATGATAAGGTTTGGACAACTTGTTTCGGACCAACGGATTCTAGGGCACTTGTGATCGATAGTCTATTTATTGGCGTGAATGTAGACATTGCCCTAGAAAAAGGTCTTAAATTCGATGAACGATTTGACTTTCACCATCTAGATATCGATTTCTCACTAGAAGCCAATAAATTAAAAATTAAGACTGGTGTTTTTCAATTATCTGTGATACATTTCGGTCTAGGTGATTCTATGCAGTCTGAAAGATGGAAAGAATCTTCGGTAAAATTTAAGGAAAAATATAAATGAAATCGACAACACCAAAAAATAAAAAACCAAAGACGAAACATTCAAAATTAATCGCCGAGACCGATAAAACTATTTTAATCCTTCGCGATGGATGGATCGATGCGAATGCAAAGGCCAAAAAAAAATGGATCGATAAGATCGATGGTGAATTGGATAATAGACTAAAATTGATGTCTTCATGGGATGGATAACTTATTTAAATTTTTAGATTTCATTTTAAAAAAATGGGGATCTGATCCTATTGTTGATACAGACACCGTTCCTCCATTTATTTTGAATAGATGGATATCTATGACGACACCCACTAATGCCATGATCGTTAATTTGACTCATAACAGATGGAACAATGTAGAAGGGGGTTCAGATTTTATAAAATCATCTAGATTTTACCGGACCGTTTTACCCACAACTAATAAAAACGCATCATATATTAAAAAATCCGAAGCAAAGGCTATAAAGGTAGATAAAGACGATATCAATTACTTTGACCCAGCGATCATTTGTAGAAATATGGATATATCTATGAGAGAATATATTTCATATAATAAAACACTTGCAGAATTAGAGGCTATTGGTAAATAGTTTTCTATGATAGAACGTCCTCACAATATTGAAAACCTTAACCGTGGATTGGTTGAACTCGAAAGTTATAAAAATTCTGATATCAACTTAGACGGTTGGGAATTAACCACTGTCCTTTATGACACCCTATTTGTGCAATACGCAGACGTATCAGCAGACGGTAGAGAAGTTAAAAGAGGCTCCCTATATGTGCCAATTGATGCTGTAAATTTTGCATGGAGAATTGGCAAGGTTATTTTGGCTGGAACCGATTGCAAAGTCGTCAAACAAGGAGATCATGTTATGTTCCCAAACGATAAAGGAATTAAAGCCGCGAACATCAACGGAATTTCTAACGTAATTTTCCTAAGCGAAAGTCGAATTTTTGGAGTTGTAAAACCAACAGAATAATGGCCGGAATTTCGAGAGATGGTTTAAAATCTTCTGCGTTTAAAAACGTATTAGAAATAGTTTTTGTCCGGAGAGATAAAAATAGACGACCTACAGTCAGAAGAATGCTTATGACTCTCGATCCATTGCTTTTAAATTCAGAATTAGGTAAAAAAATTCTAAGATTCCGAAAACCTCGAAATGCACCAGCATATAATGCAGCATCTAAAAACCTATTGGTTGTATGGGATATTATCATGCAGGATTGGAGATCAGTCCCATTAGAAAGTATCCGAATTGCTAGGACAATTCCAACCAGATCCCAGAAAAATCTCAACAATGTTCTGGAAAACAAAAAAGCACAGCACGATTTCTGGGAATATTTTAATGGAACGGTTTTAAAATGGACACCAGCACAGAAATCAGCATTTATAGATAGACCATAATTATGTTAATTAACGGCACACCTTTAGAAAAATGTTGCAAAAATCTTTTGCAACAAAATCTGACATTCGAAATCAAAAACAAATCATTAAAAAGCGGAAAGATGATTCTTTTCTACCAAAAGAATTTCTACTTGGTTTTTGTTATAAATACGGATAAGAAAGATAAAGATAAAATTGAAATTCCTATACCATTTCAAATCGAAGAGCATCCGAGCGATAATCTGATATATTTCGATTATCGAATTTCGACGCTTCAAAAACATTTTCAAGATGCCGAGCCTTATATATCTCTATACACACCTAAAAAAAATCTTGTAAAAAACAAATTTTTTGATAATATACTGGTTATATCAAAAAACTAAAATATTATGGAAAATAAAGGCACAATTAAAATATCAGGAGGAACTAGTTTTTTCGGTCTTCTCACAATCGCATTCATAGTTTTAAAATTAACCGGATTCATCACATGGTCTTGGTTATGGGTTCTGGCACCTTTATGGGTTGGGTTCGCCATAGGATTGGCAATTTTAGCAGCAACGGCAGCAATTTTTCTAGTAGGTTTTCTCATCATTCTAATATTTGATCGATAACTATGCCTAACAAATTTATATATAGCGTGTTCTCCGGAACTATTTACCAAGTTCCTGAAAAAGATATAAAAATTCTAGATATAGGACAGATTGCCCTACTTAAACAACCGCCCAACAACTGTAAAAAATGCTATGGTCGTGGATATTCTGGACGAGATTCTGATAATTTTGCATACTATGGATGTACATGTATTCGAAAAATAGTTGATAATAGGTATACAAATATACTTGCTCAAAAGTAAAAAGTGTGATATCAATTAAAGATGTCATTAAAAGATTTCTTTCCAAAAGAATACACTCCACGAAAACAACAACTCGACGCTCTAGATAAAATTGAGAGCATCTGGACATCGGGTAAAAAATTCGCAATAGGTGTTCTTCCGACTGGTTCGGGAAAATCCCACATCTCTAAAACTATTGCAAATAGTTCGAGAGATATTGATCCATATCTCGAAAGTCTGATTCTAAATTATCAAATTTACAAAAGACGGAGGGATGGCGGATTTGCGGTTGAGGACGATTTCTTAAATGCCGAGTCATATGGTGCATTTATTTTGACGATTACCAAATCATTACAAGACCAATATCACAATCTATTTTCTGATGACTTTACGATCAAAGGAAAGAGTAATTATCAATGTTTCGTCGATAACGACTTTACTACTGATTTTGCACCATGTTCCCTATCAACTAAACAAAAACAAACATGTTTTGATGAAAATTGTTGTCCCTATTATAGAAATAGAAATCAAGGTCTTGCATCTAAAGGACCATTTTTAAATTACAATGTATTTTTCAATTTACCCGAGTTTCTTAGAAAGAGGCAATATCTTATTTTAGACGAAGCTTCTGAATTAGAAGAAGAACTTGTGGGCAAATATTCCGTAAAAATCAATTACAAAATTCTAGAGTTTGAAAAGGTAATCGTCAAACCACTAAAAAGCGAAAATTTGAATGTTGCTAAGAACTGGTTGGTGGATATCAGAACACAACTCGAAATTTTTTATGATGATGCCGTAGCCGAAGCATCGACCAACAGTTCAAATAATAACTACAAAAACATCAATCCTAAACTGGTTAAAAAAATCAGTCGATTGAATAATATGATCAAAGAACTTGATCAGGCGTTCACATATTGGACATCATGCCAATATATGGTAGAATCCTTAGATGATGAAGGCGCAACGTTTACACCTTACGACATCAGACCATTAACTCAAATCCTTTTTGATGGAGCCGATAAAGTTTTGATGATGTCTGCTACAATTTCAAACCCCGTTGAATATGCTAAATCCTTGGGAATCGACCGAGACGATTTCGAATTTTTTGAAATCTCATCAAGTTTTGATCCCAAAAAATCTCCGATCTTGTGTAGTAAAAAATACAATTTAAGTTTTAAAACCATGGAACAATTTCTGCCAAAAATTATTGAATCCGCGATTAGCGTATGCGAGACTCATGCAAACGAAAAGGGCGTGATTCACTGCCATTCTAATAGAATTCTTCAAGAAGTCAGACGACAAATTGGTGACGATCCCCGATATTTATTCAGGGAACCGGGGGTAACTAACGAAGATCTTTTAGAGATTCATAAAAACTCAACAGAACCCACTATCATGGTTAGCCCATCTATGGATACCGGAGTAAGTCTAGACGACGATCTAGGCCGATTCCAGATCATCTGTAAGGCTCCTTATCTACCTTTGGGTAGTAATCGAATCAAGAGACTCTTCAAAGAATTTCCAAAACGATATGCTATGAAGATGTTGGATAACGTAATTCAGATGAGTGGGCGATGCACTCGATCAATTGATGATTATTCAATCACATACATACTAGACGGAACCCTCGTTAGTGCGATCCAGAGAGAGAATTCACACCTACCTAAACATTTCTTAGAACGATTTAAGTAATTTTAAATAAGTAGTTCTCATAATATGAAGAACTACACATATGCATGGGAAGTCCAAACTCTATTAGAGCAGTTTATTGGAGCATTTAATGATATCACGATCAAGAGATATGATAATCAAAAGAGTGTAATTCCTTCATTAAGTGCCGTGAAGGTGATATATGTTTACGCGCCAAAATCTAGAGTTTTTGCCACTTTGAATAATCCTGCACCGGGAGGACTAACTCTTCCAGCAGTTTCCGTGAGTATTGCTAGTATATCTAGAGATAATTCTCGGGTATTTAATAAGAATGATGGGTTCGAGATCCCATATAACAACGAAACCAATGTATATGAATACGATAAAAAAATCCCACAACCCGTTCCCATTAATATATCTGTTAATATGACGATCATTACAAAATATCAAGTTGATATGGATCAGATAATTTCAAATTTTGTTCCTTACAATGACCCGTATATTGTAATTTCGTGGAAAATGCCTCATGTTGATGCGAAATTTCCGACCGAAATTCGATCTGAAATTTTATGGAGTGGTAACATTGCCATGAATTATCCTATCGATTTAGCCGGGAACCAATCATATAGAGTCACAGCGGATACATCATTCATTATTAAAGGATGGCTATTTAAAAAAATGGAAGATGTCGTTAGTAAAATATATGTTATTGATTCTGACTACAATTCGACAAATTTCAATAATGGGTTATTGGTCGATCTAGATACATTAACAACCGAATATCTTAGCGTTTCGGCTCGACCAAATTTTTAATATGAGAAAAGTATATCCATACCATTTTGTATTAGGCGAAAACGGGTCTATTACCCAAGCTTCTTCTATGAAAGTAGAGGTTTATGGAAAAAGTTTTCTAAGTTTACGAAATTTATACTTGAGTGGTTCCGATCCTTATATGTTTAGTGACACCACACTACATGATCCATTTTCGTCTAATAATTTGAAAATGCGAACAGCTTATCCATCATTTAACGCATCCATTATTCCGCAATTTTTGGTGCATTCGGATAATATCATTAATTTTACATTCACAGAAGTTCCTAGAGTTACTGGGTATATCGATATTATAGCAGAAAATGAAGCGGGTTATGGAAAATTGTCCGTCGATAGCGTTATGCCGTTTTTAAGTTCATTTCAAGGTGCTGTTAATATTCAAAACCCTTGGGTTCGTGGTATTATAATAGATATCTCTGATGACTTATTATATGGCATTCTATTAGAAAGTGGTAATTACCTATTGGATGAACTAGGAAAAACCATTATTGTGGATTGATTTATTGAGATTCTTTGATAATTAATTATTATGGCATCAAACGCATTTTCACAGGCTGGCGGAAAAACAGATCAAGGTAGAGGGTTCGTCTCAAGTTTACTACAAAAATTGCCTTATGCTGAGATTGTTCAGGACGTTGATGAAAATAATCCAAAATATGAGTTATTTAGTAGATTAACTAAGAATCGTGAAGCCAAAATAATGAGGCAATCTGTCATCACTGGTCCTTATATGGATCAGTCTTGGCAGGATCAATTCTCTCCTAGTGCATTTAATACCGATAAAGGATATCATCAGTATATTTACGCCGCTTTGGACACCGATAAACCACGTAGGTTATCGGAATATCGAAGAATGGCCGCATTTGCAGAAGTTTCTGATTGTTTGGATGAAATTTGCGATGACTTTGTTAATATTGATGATAATGGACGAGCTATTTCAATCAAGTTTAACAATTTTAACAAGATAGAGTCCGAAGAACGCTCAGAGATCGAAAAAGAATTCTATCGATTCATTAATATTTTTGAAATCCAAAGAAAGGGTTGGGCTTACTGTAGAAATTGGCTTACTGAGGGAGAAGTCTTCTTTGAAAATGTTATTCATGAAGAAAAAACCAATCTTGGCATTGTTGGTGCAATAACAGTTCCCGGAGATCTTATCAATCCAGTATATGACAATGTTCAAAACACGGTAATTCAAAATTTCTTATTTCAAAAGCCTGTTGATATTCAATCCAATCCAAATGTTCCACCGAACATGAAGAATACCAATCCGGTTAATTCTTTACAACAACAGATCTTAACGTTAGAAGGAAAACAAATTACATATATCCATTCTGGTATATGGAATGAAGATTTTACAATCAGAATTCCATTTTTAGAGAATTGTCGTAGAGCCTACAAGCAAGTTTCACTCATCGAAGATGCTATTATCATTTATCGAATGGTTAGAGCACCAGAACGATTGAAATTCACTATCGACGTTGGAACATTGCCACCAGCAAAGGCAGAAGCATATATTAAACAGATGATGCATCAGTATAGGAATAGAAAATCTTATGACGGGTCGAGCCAGTCTCCCGGTGCGTCTAATGTATACGAACCTATGTCCATGTTGGATGATTATTGGTTTGCTCGAAGAAAAGGTGAAGATGGGTCTAACGTTGAGTCACTTCCGGGTGGTGGATCATTAGGCGAACTAGCCGACTTGCAATATTTCGTTAAAAAACTTTATCAATCTTTAAAAGTTCCTACTAGCAGACTAAACCCAGAGCAAAGTTTTAGCGATGGCGCAGAAATCTTGCGAGAAGAGCTTAGATTTGCCAAATTTATCATTAGAATTCAACGAGCATTTGCTCAAGGATTTAAAGCGTCATTTGTCACTCATTTAAAACTTAGAGATTGGTGGAAAGAATACGGACTACATGAATCTAATTTTGATTTAGAATTTACACCACCATCTAGTTATTTTGCAATAAGACAGCAACAATTGTTTGATTTGAAATATAACAATTTCTCGAACATGGCTCAAAACGAATCAATCTCGAAAACCTTTGCACAGAGATATTATCTTGGTCTTACCGATGATAAGATTTCTGAAAATATGGCATGGTTGCGTAAAGATGCTGCCCTACAATGGGAATTGATGCAAATTGGTCAAATGGGGCCAAATTGGAGAGATCATTTAGAGGCAATGGCTGATGCCCAAGAAGGATTAGAAGGTGGTGGAGGCCCAGAAGGTGGTGGAATGGGTGTTCCTCCTGATGGAACGGGCGCGGGTTCCGAGATGGGATCAGCAATTCCCGAATTTGGTGCTCCCGGTGACGTACCAGTAGAAGGTGGAAATTTTCCGGTAGGGACCGAACCATTAGAAAATGATGAAGAAGATCCTGAAGAAGATCTATAACATCATAAGTAATTATTAATATGTCTGTATTACCAACCAATTTTGGATCAACAACGTTCTCACCAAGGATTACTAGCTATGAACTGTTAGCTCAACGTGTTAGACGATCTTTAGGAGAACCTATGATTGATGTAGAAGCCGCAAATGAACAGATCTATGAATGTATCGATATGGCGTGTGAATTTTTCACCAAATTCGCTGGATTAACCGAGGAATTCTTAATATTTCGATCAGATCTATATCAAAGAGGATATGGACTGGAAATTGGTAAACTAATCAATATAACGCCTAATTTAATGCAGACCGGGACTACCCAATTGAGTTCTGGGTGGGATTATGATATGAACGAATATCGCAAAGTTGTCGAAGTCCATTCGTTCGAACAAGGTAACAACTCAGGTGTCAATACTTTGTTCACAATCGAAAACACTATTGCACAACAAGCGTATTTCGGTCATCTGTTGGGTAATATGGGATATGATCTTGTCACATGGCACATGCTTAAATCTTGGTTGGATACTCGTGAAAAATTGTTAGGTATGACACCATATATTAGATTTTATCCAGAAGAACAAGTACTAAGAGTTATACCAGAACCCAGTCAAAGTGGAAATCCTTATTTTGGGGTGGTTGGGTGTAAAATTCTTAAACCTATTAAAGAAATTGTCCCTCAATTGTGGGTTTGGAAATATACAATGGCACTTGTCAAAGAAAATATTGGATATATTCGTGGAAAATATACGGGAACAATTTTATTTGGTGGTCAACAAGTCAATTATAGTGATATTTTCCAACAAGGTATCAAAGAAAAGGAAGCATTAGAAGCTCAAATGATAACCAGCGGTTATGATGCTGAACCACCTAGATTTTTCTGTGCATGATTTTAAGCGGATGTGATACAGAAGTAAAACACAAACATTATTATCCCGATTTTTATGTTAAAATGTTAAATACCGTTATAGAAATTAAATCAAAATATACACTCAACCTAAATAGATACTTAAATAATAAAAAATTTAAAAAAAACTAGAGACGCTGGATATAATCTATTAGTAATTGTTGATAAAAATAATTTACTCAAATGAAAAATCTTAGAAAAAATCCCAAATATAAACAAGGGATTTATAATGCTCAACATCCTGAAAAATATAAGGGGTCTATCCCCATAATTTACCGATCAGGTTTGGAAATAAAGGCATTTAGGTGGATGGATAATAATTCTAACGTGTTAACCTGGGGTTCGGAAAGCGTAGTGGTTCCATATCAAGGACCAGACGGTAAAATACATCGGTATTTTATAGATTTAGTGTGTGAAATGCGTAGAACCGATGGATCTAACCAAAAATTTTTGATCGAAGTTAAGCCCGAAAGACAAACTATGGCACCGATCATTACACCACGTAAGGCCAAGAAGACTATTATGTATGAAAGTTATACATGGGCAGTCAATAATGCCAAATGGCAAGCTGCTGAACAGTATGCCAAACAAAAAGGTTATAAATTTATCATTTTAACCGATAAACATTTAACAGTTTAAACAGATTGAACGTATTGTTCAGTCTTGTTGGATGCATAAGCCTCGGCTTCGGCTTTAAGTGCTCTTAATAAACGAATATATACATGCTCACCAACCATTTCAGGTGTAATAGGAATTTCGTTACCAGAAACTTCATCAACTTTAACAATTCTGAAATTTTCATCAAAATCGAAATCCAAAATTTCGACACTAGCTGGTATACCCGGATCTGTATAAGTTTGTTTTTGTTCAGGAGTTGATTCCCAAGATACTTCAACATCACCGATACCATAGTATTCGTCACCGTTGATCACAACCATAGCCTGATCCTCAATCGTTACTGTATAAGGATTAGATGCATTACCACCATCATCATGGTAATATTCATTAACTTTGATATAAAGTGATTCTAAAATAAGGCTATCGTCGTCTTTCATAATATTACTTATTAATAATATCTCACAAATATTAGATATTGTAAACATATATGATAAATACTTTATAACAATACACATGGAAAATGCTTTTCAACTTATAGTCGAACAACCTAATTACGATGTAAAATATCTCATCGAAGAAAAAAATCGAAATACGCCTTCGACAATGCATATTCAAGGACCATTTTTAATGGCTGATTTGGCTAATAGAAATAATAGAATTTATCCATTGGAAGAGATGGTAAAAGAAGTTGATAGATATAATACGGAAATGATTAAAAATAATCGAGCTACTGGTGAGCTTGAACATCCGAACTGTCATCTTGAAACAGCTAAAATTCTGACGGGAGATGGTTGGAAATTTTTGAAAGATATTGATAATGAAGAGATGGTTTATTCTCTAAATCCAGATACACGCGAAATTGAATTACATCAGATCGATAAAAAGATAGATGACGCATATACTGGTAAATTATACCATATTAAAGGTAGAAATATTGATACAAAGGTAACTCCAAATCATAGATTTTTAGTTTATGATCGATATAATAAACCATCTTTCGTCACAGCCGAGGAATTATATAATAATCGAAATAAATATAACCACTCGACTATACCAAAGCAAGGAAATTGGGTTTCTGAAACCCCCGAATTATTTAAATTAGAAGGGTTAAAAAATATTAAGGACGTTGGTAGATATAATATAAATCCAGAAACCGATTCTTATATTAAATATGAAACATTTGTTAAATTTTTAGGAATTTGGTTATCTGAGGGGTGGACTGTAAAATCGGAAAAAACGATTGTGGGAATAACTCAAAAGAAATCAGACATTGTTATAAAAATAAGAGAGATGCTTTCGGAATTTCCAGATGAAATGAAATGGTCTGAAACTATCACCGATAGCGGCACATCAATTTTTAAATTGTTAGATTATCGATTAGCCGAATATCTTAAAAATAATTTTGGCACAACATGTTATAATAAAAAAATCGCAAAAGAATTTAAAAATTTAGATTCTACATTATTGGACGAATTGGTATATTGGTTTAATTTAGGAGATGGTCGATTTGGAAATTGTGATGGATACGATTTTCGAAATGTGTTTTCAACATCAGAACAGCTTATATTAGATTTGAATGAAATTTTATTCAAATCGGGCGGTTGTGGAAATATTAGAGAGATTGAAGCAGAATCGGATTATTACTTTGCGGGTCGTTTGATAAAGGCAGAAAATAAATCTATATTGTATCAATTAAATATATCAAGCACTAATAATATCCATTTAGATTCTCGATTTTTAAAAATAACACCAGTGGATGATTTTTCAGGGAGAGTTTATTGTGTCACAGTAAAACATGGAAATTTTTATTGCATGGATAACGGAAAGTCCTTTTGGACTGGAAATTCAGCAACGGTTAACCTAGAACGGGTTTGCCATGTTGTTACCGAACTTAAACAAGATGGTAATATATTTTTAGGAAAATCTAAGATTCTTTCTACTCCTATGGGTAATATTGTTAAGTCACTTATTATGGATGGTGTTAAGTTGGGTGTATCTTCTAGAGCACTTGGACGGCTCGACGAAAAGGGTGGTAAATCAATGGTTTCGGAAATCCATCTGGTTGCCGTTGATGTTGTGGCTGACCCCTCGGTTCCAACTGCCTTTGTTAATGGTATCTTAGAATCTAAGAAATGGCTTGTTGGTGAATCCGGTTTATTCGAACCAGTTTATGCTGATTTTGAAAAGAGTATTTCCAAACTTCCCAAGAAGGCTCAACAAGAATTCCTTAAAGAACAAGTCATTAATTTCATTAATGCAATCAAGAAACTCTAATTATTATTATGAATCTTAAATCATTATATTCCAAACTCATTATGAATGTTTGCGAGAACAAATATTCGGATGCCGACAAAAACCTTGATGCTATTCTCACCGAAAAGGTTAAGGTTAAGGTTAACAAGGCTGTTAAAGAAACCGATGGTTGTGGTAAGTCTAAACGATCCAAGAAATGTTGCCGTTAAAATTATCGATATCATTCTTAATAAGAAAATAGGATTATCATCAGCAGATCTCCCGGACACTGCAATATTTGCAGACGGGTTAGATGGCATCGAAGAAGGTTATTAATTTTCGTGTTGTCGGAAGAACAATCGCAGTGTTTTTATTACACTAACCTACAACCCTTATGAGCAGAACAGAATTTAAAAAATCGAACAAATTAAATTATTATTCGAAAAAAACACAAACTGTTGATGAATAAGTATAAGTAATTACACAAAATAATATGGAACTCAAAAAACTTCTCAAAAATTTAGATCCAAATCTAATTACCGAAGAAACTGCTTCTGCAATCGCAGAAGCATTTGACTCAGCAGTTAAAGAAAAGTCCGATGCTAGAGTTTCTTTGGCCGTTGAAAAGGCTTTGTTCGAGCAAGATGAAGATCATGCTGCTAAATTGAACCATATTTTAGAAAAATCGGACACCGATCATTGTGATAAGTTAAAAATTGTTGTTAAAGCTATTACAGAGTCACACACCAAGAAACTTGGTAATATCATTAACTTCTATAAGAAGTCAATCGACGAGAAAGCATCTACTTTCTCGAATAAGATCATTTGCGATCTCGATAAATTTATTTCCATGTATTTGGAAAAGAAAATTCCTTACACACAAATCCAAGAAGCGGTTAAAAACACACACGCTCGCAAGCAATTGAATGATATCCGTAAATTGGTTTCTTTTGATCCGGAAATGGTTCAAGAGAATGTTAAGTCGGTTGTTAAGTTGGGAAAGAACAAACTTGACAAGATGGCTGGTTTGTTGAGCGAGGCCAACGACCAAAATGCTAAACTACATCGTGAGTTAGGCAAAGTTAAGACTGCAATGATCCTTGAAGGTAAAACTAAAGGAATGGCATCTGCTAAAAAAGAATTTATCATTAAACTTCTCGAAGATAAGGATGTAACATACATCAGAGAAAATTTCAATTATGTTGTTGAGATGTTCGAAAACGGCGAACAGGAAGAAACACAGAAGTCAGCGGTTGCTGCAACCAAGACTGCTATCAGTCGTGATGCTAAACCCACACAGCTTGTTTCTGAAGGAGTCGTTAAAACTAATGGGGCAAACAGTCCTGTTAGCGGATATCTGAGTGAATTGGAACGTATTACTAAATAATACGTCCACCAATTTTGTATCCCATAGAAAGAAAGTAATAATATGAGTATTAAAAATGTAAAACCCGCAACCGGCTTTATTGACCGTTCACGCGCACAACAGCTTGTAGAAAAGTGGGAACCTGTTCTCGATCATAGTTCTGACAAAGTTAGTCCTATTTCCAACGAACACACCCGCCTAAATACAGCTATTCTCATGGAAAACCAAGAAAAATGGTGTTTGCAGGAGGCTGGTAATTCAGCCGCAACTGGTGGAGTCTTCGGATCTCACCAAGGAACTGCTGGCGCATTTTCTGGCGATAATTATGCTACGGGCGATGCTCGTCTACCAAAGGTATTAATACCAATGGTTCGACGTACGTTCCCAGAGTTGATTACCAATGAGATTGTCGGTGTTCAGCCAATGAGTGGTCCAGTCGGACTCGCATTCGCTCTCCGTTACCGCTATGAGGCTGATAGTTTAGGTGCCAATGGCATCGATGGTTATGCCAATGGCAAAACCACCTACGGCGCAGGAATCGAAAGATCCGGTGCCGATGGAAAAGAACTAGGCTATCAAGACTTAGATACACGCTTTACTGGCACAAGCTCGCAAGCCCTAACAGGAAACGCGAATTTCAATATCCTCGAATCCGATCAAGGTGTTGCTGCGATCCTAAGTCAGTTTGAGCTAACTGGTAATATTCCTCAAGTAACCGTCGAATTCAGCAAAACCGCTGTCGAAGCTGGCACCCGCCGCCTTGCAGCGCGTTGGTCTGTTGAACTAGAGCAGGACTTGAAGAACATGAACGGTCTCGATATCGATTCTGAACTCACCAACGCAATGTCGTATGAGTTACAGGCCGAAATCGACCGTGAAATGGTTATCAGAATGATCCAAGTAGCCCTCACAGCAGGTGCAGGAAATGGTTATAGCTTCTGGTATGCTGCTTCGGCTGACGCACGTTGGCTCGGAGAGAGAAACCGAGACTTCTATTCCAAGATCATTGTTGAAGCAAACCGTATCGCGATCCGTAACAGGCGTGGTGCTGCTAACTTCATCATCGCAACTCCTAGAGTTTGTGCGATTTTGGAAATGTTGCCTGAGTTTCAGTGGATGAGTGTGAATGGTAACGTGAATACACAACCTACTGGCATTGCCAAGGTTGGTAATCTCGGAGGCCGCTTCACAGTCTACCGCGACACCAGAACTGACGCCCAGTTCCTATCCGGAGCGAGAGACGCTGCTCTTGAATACGCTTTACTAGGTTACAAAGGTGCAGAATATTACGACACTGGCATAGTTTATTGTCCTTATATTCCCGTAATGATTCAACGAACCATCGGTCCTAATGATTTCAGCCCAAGGGTTGGTCTTATGACTCGATATGGTGTTGTTGATTATATCTTCGGAGCATCCTTGTTCTATCATGTGATCCTTGTTCGCGGCCTCGGCCAAGAATTCTCGGCATCATCTGGAAGAGTATACCTCTAAGCTTAGACAAGAACGAATAAAGTCCCAGAAAGCCCACTATCGTAAGGTAGTGGGCTTTCTCATTTTAAAAAATAAATTTGATTTACGACACCGACAGTGTTAATTATATTAAATGAACGAAAATAAATATTGTAAATGTGGTTGTGGTGAACCCCTAAAAAATCACAAAAATACATATATTTTAGGACATTCGAACCGATCCAAAGAAGTTCAAGATAAGAAGAAAATGGCATATATATCACGTTATGGTGTAGATAATCCATCCAAATCATGTGAAATAAAAATTAAAAAGGAAGAAACGAATCTTAAAAAATATGGTGTTCGATATGCTGCTCAAAATCTAGAAATCCAACAAAGAACGAAAGAAAATTTTATTGATAAATATGGAACCGATAATCCATCAAAAAATATAGAAATTAGGAAGAAAATTTCGGAAGGGGTGAAAAAATCTCGACCACATGTTAAAGAGACTATTAAAAGAAAGTTGTTAGATAAATTTTATACGAAATTGAAAAACTCAGATCGATTAAAATCGATAATTCCCCTTTTTGATATAACCGATTACGATGGGGTGCAGAACAAATATCCATTTAAATGTTCTATATGTAATAACGAATTTACTAGTGATTTGGATGATGGAAAAATTCCGAGATGCTTCGTATGTTTACCAAAAATCGAAACTAAGGGACAGTCTATAATCGAAAACGAATTAATCCAGTATATAAAAAAATACGAACATAATATAATAGAGCAAGATAGAGAAATCATAAAACCGATGGAATTGGATGTTGTAATCCCAGATAAGAATATCGCAATTGAATTAGATGGTTTGTATTGGCACTCGGAAATGTCTGGAAAAAAATCCAAATTTTACCATTATCAAAAATCTAAATTAGCAGAAAATCTAGGTTATCGGTTAATCCATATATTTGAAGATGAATGGGTGAATAAACAAAAAATTGTGAAAACGAGACTTAAAAATATTTTAGGTCACTTCACAAGAAAAATTTATGCCAGAAAATGTATCATTAAGGAAATATCTAAAGATGTCAAAAATAAATTTTTACAAAAATATCATATACAGGGGAATGATAAATCGAATGTATTCATTGGCCTTTTTTATAAAAATCGTTTAGTATCGGTTATGACTTTTTCACCCAAACGGATAGCTCTCGGTTACAATCAAACAGAAAATGAATGGGAATTGGTAAGATTTTGTTCGGTTTCTAATTTCTCAATCATTGGTGCCGCATCGAAAATGTTAAAATTCTTTGAAAGAACAAGATCACCCAAAAAAATCATAACTTATGCTGATAAGCGATGGTCTAAAGGTAACGTATATATCAATATGGGATTTCAATCTATTGGATCGACCTTACCGGGATATTGGTATATTATTGGAAACGAACGAAAACATAGATACGGCTATCGAAAAGATATCATCAAAAATAAATTAAAAATATATGATGAAACTTTAACCGAATGGGAGAATATGCAATTGAACGGACTCGATAGAATATGGGATTGTGGACATCTTAAATTCGAGAAAATATTTCCAATTTAAAAGATTGTTATCCAACATTAGCTTCGATAATATCATTATCTTCTAACTCGATTTTTTTAGGACCGTTCATCATTTTTATCGCATCGTCTCTAGAACCTACAAATATTTGGTTGTTTTGTTGACCCACCGAATTTCCAAGAAGTGGGTTCTTGTTACGACCTTCTGCTTCAATTTTTTTCATCTCGATGTTGTTTTTAGATTGTTTCTCTTGCAGATAAATCTTATTTAAATTATCTATCGATTTGGAAATGGTTGATATAAGTTGAGCATATGCGCTAATTTCTTTAGGATCTGCTGCTGTGGCTATCAATGTCTGCATACTTCGTATCGATGCCATACCTAATTCGATCATTTCGGCGGATCTGGTGTAAATATACACACCAACATTCTCATCGGTTAATTCGGGTATTGTAATTTTTGTAGGAAACTCATGCGAAGGGGCAGCACCAGCCTTTAATTCAGCTACAATATCATCAATTTCGGAATTTTCTTGCATATATTAAATATTTATCTTATACTATACATTTATCACCTTTAGATATATTTTATTGATATTTGAAAATAGTTGATAAATAGTTTTAATATGACAACGGTAATTATACAAGGCTACGGCCAATATCAGATATCTACAGAACATGTTCAATCTCTTTTAAATTGGTTGGCTCAAAATAGCGGTGTTAGAACACAGACAAATGAGCAAAACATGGTTCCCCCACAATTTGCGGGAAAAGACTTGATAAATGGTTAATATATGATACATTCATCCAATGAATCATTATGATAAACTTTGGGTTGAAAAGTGGAGACCGACTAAAATTGATGAAATTGTTCTGACTGATGATGTTAGAACCCATCTAGAAAGACTATCCACGGATATCCCACATTTGCTTTTTCATGGTAGAGCGGGGATAGGAAAGACTACAACAGCCAAAGTGCTCATAAAGGCAGTTTTGGGATGCCAATCGCTATATATCAATGCTAGTGATGAGAGTGGTATTGATGCCATTCGGACTAAGGTTATGACATTTGCTCAAACGAGGTCATTTGATGGACAAAGAAAAGTGATTTTACTCGACGAATGTGATGGTATGTCACCAACAGCGATGCGAGGACTTCGAAGTGTGATGGAGGAATATAATGAAACGACTCGTTTTATCCTCACCGCAAACCAATTTTCAAAAATCATCGAACCCATCAGGTCCAGATGCATCATTTTCAATCTAAAACCAGATTTAAAGGGGTGTATTCAACGATGTATTAAGATATTAAAAGAGGAAAACATCGATATTGGTGATAATCTACCGGAACTGATCAATTTTGTCAAGGATAGATTCCCCGATATGCGAAGAACCATCAACGATCTTCAAATGTCATCAGTGACAGGAAAATTGGTTCTGGTAAAAGGAGATATAGCCGATAATTTTACAAAAATTCTATGGACACAACTCAAAACATGTGATAGTGTGTTAAAACTCCGAAAATGCATAATCCAAGGCGAATCTGAGTTTAATTCGGATTATCAAAACCTATATAAATCTCTTTTTAACATCATTTACGATGATCCCATCGCAGATGCCAAGAAAAAAGAACTATTATTGGAATTGGGTGAGTTTACCTATCGAGACAATTTCGTAATTGACCATGAAATCAACTTTTACTGCTTTCTTATCAGTGCAGAGAAAATTTTGAAATGATCTTATCGGAGCTTGGTGTTCTTAGTAGGCAGAGATCGAGTCGTCGGAGAATTTCCTAGACCAACAAATTGAGTATCATTTACAGGGGTTGGTTTCCCTCTTTCAGAGTCTGGGTAAGAATAAGGATTTTCAGGACTCAATATCGGCGGAAGATCGTTTCCAAAATCGATAATTTCGATATGACGAAGATCGTTACCCGAAAGCATAAATTTATATGATGGATCATCTTTATAAGCAACCGAAATAACACCAAATTCCTTGTTATTAGAGTTTAGATCGTTCGCGCTTTTAACATTAGGACCAACAGTGGTTCTATTATCTGTTCGGACTTTGAAAAAATGCTGAACACCTTTTTCAAACTTTGTATTGTTTAAAACCTTTAATCTATCCAACTGTTCGGATGGGATATTCTCGATACTTTCAGATTTTGAGAAAAAACTAGGTTTTAGACGGATATTAGAACCGATTTTCAACCCATTCGAATAAACTTTCGAATCTATGGCGTTTTCTTCTTTGACGATTTTCCCCAAAGCCGATTCGTAAACCGAATTAAATTTATTGAACTTATTAATCATATGTTTGTAATAAATACTTATACAAGCATGGCAACAATTCGATTAAACACAATTACAAAGCCTAGAGAGGTCAATAAAACCAGAGAAACTGTAATTACTGGGACCACTAAAGACGCCCACGTATACACAGATATTCATCTAGATTTAGAACTACAAAAAAATGTTGGTATGGGCGCACATCCAAAATCTTCTGGTGATATAAAGGTTGATAACGATTATGACGCCATTAAAAACTCAATTAGAAATATATTTAATACTCGAAAAGGTCAAAAATTGCTAACTCCCGAGTTTGGGTCGTCACTAGATCAGTTTTTATTTGAACGTGTTGATGATTTTGTTGCTAATGTAATAGGAAATACGATCCTCACAAATTTACAGATGTTCGAACCTCGTATTGGGGTTGACAAGGTGCAAGTTAGACCAAAACCAGATGATAATCGTTATGATATACTGGTCCACTACCGCTTTTTAAAACTTAAAACTAAACATGTGGTGAATTTATCGGTAACTAATAACGGACAAATTATTGTCTAAGGGTAAATATTTATATGGCTGATAATTTATTAAACAAAAATTCATATTTAACATTTGATGGTACGAGTCTTAGAGATGTTATAGTTGATAGATTGAATAAAGACGGTGTATTTACCGATCAAAATTATCAAGGGTCCAATCTTTCTGCACTGATTGATGTGATTTCATATTCATATTCAACACTTTTATATTACCTAAACAAAACCTCATCCGAGAGTATGTTTTCAGAAGCACAGTTATATGAAAACATGAACAGAATTATAAAAGTGTTGAACTATAAACCAATCGGAAAGGTTGGACAAAGTGCTCCTATAAAAATAACAACTAACACTTTAAATAGTGGAAATTACACAATTCCTAGATACACCTACATGTTAGTAGGTAATACACCATTTTCTTTCACGGAAGATGTGTCATTCACAAAGGTATTAAATGGCGAAGAATCCATAACTGATTTAGATAATAAACATGTATTAAAACAAGGACTTTACACGGAATATCCGATATATACAGCAACCGGAGTTGATAACGAGGTTGTTTATATTTCAACAAATGATAATGCCGTAGATCATTTTGGTATAGATGTTTATGTAAAACCTGAAAACTCAACAAACTGGAGCAAGTGGGAAAGAGTTAATGAATTATTTACCAAAACAACTTCGGATAAATGTTACGAAGTTCGATATAATCAAAATAAAAATTACGAAATCAAATTTGGCGATGACATCAACGGAAAAAGGATTAACACTAATGATTTGGTGTATATCGTGTATCTTAAAATAAATATAAACTCTAGCAACATCGGACCGAACTCTTTGTTGGATAGTTATTTAATTGCATACAACACAAATAGTTTTTCTAATGTGCTCGATGACACAAAAACTAATTTTGGGACATATCTATCTAACGATTCTTTGAGATATGTGATATTGGATAATGAATTCACATCATCCGATTACACCGAAGAAGAAAGTGTTGACAGTATTAGAAAAAATGCCCCAAAAGTGTTCAGAACCCAAAACAGATTAGTCACTTCCTCCGATTTCGACACATATATTAGGAATAATTTTTCTAACATTTTAACAGATTTGCAAGTGTTGAATAATAACGAATATTTAGAATCGCATATCAAATATCTATACGATATTGGGTTAGATACTCCACAGTTAGAAAAATCGATTTTATATAACCAAATAAACTTTGCAACAAGTTGTAATTTCAACAATGTATATATTTATATGGTTCCTAAAAATACAAATCTGGAATATTTAACAACCAGTCAGAAATCTATTATATTAAATTCTTTGGATGGTATTAAAATTTTAACATCTAACGTTGTTCCAGCCGATCCGGTATACATGTATATTGATTTTTATCTACCGACAACCAAAACATCTGTAACCGATTTAGGCAATACTAAGATATATGTATATAAAAAAAATAACACACGACGAGCATCATCTGCTATTCAATCAGACATTGTAAAAACCTTTAAAACATTTTTTTCTCGCTCTGGAAACACTTTGGGTCAGAAAATAAATATATACGAATTAAATTCAACTCTTTTAAATATAGATGGTGTTGAATCTATCAAAACAACCAGAACCGACTCCGATGTTCAAATTGACGGTATATCATTTATGATATGGAATTCTGTATACCCAGAATTAGATGCCAAAACTTATAGTCAAAATGTAAACTTGGAATTATTCCAATTTCCTATTTTTAATGATATTGATAATATATCAGATCGTATTAATGTTGTTGAAAATACCGGATTCATTAAATCATCTGAATTTTAATCGATGGATATTAATTTCAATATAGACAAAGTAAGGGGTTATGAGAAGGCAACCGAATTTTTCTTCTCCGTATCTCCTACTCCTTTGAGTGCTGTATTATCCGTCAATTATATTTTTGATGATGGTAAATGGTTCACAGGATTTTCGGCGAGTCATAGATATCAACATGAGGGAGTTTATAACCCGATAGTTTTTGTATATACTAATACAGGAATCGTATCGGCAACAAAAACAATCCAAATCAACCCATATATAGATGAGTCTATCCGGTTTGATTTTGTTCCACCACCAGCATTCGCTGGTCATTATAACCGATATCCTTTCAAAATCAACATTACATCAAAAACCACGGAAGATCATTTTATCGATCTGTCAACAATGTTTTCTAGATCATACAAACATCAAGAGATAGAATCTAAGTGGGGGTTTTTACGACCAGAATGGAGATTTTTAGATCTTGCTGGAAACATCATAGATAGCATTAAAACAACCGACACAATTTTAAAAATTGATGATTATGGTAACCAAGTTTCTGATGGTACGGTTGTTGGTGTTTCTGGATCGGCAGAATTTTACTTTATTGATGATATATACAATTTTGATTTGTCTATAGCAAAGGATCAGTTCACAACTCTTATAGCCACACTTCGATCTGATAAAGTTCCTACCAAGGATGATTATGTAAAAACCGGATTGTCTGTTTATGGGTATTCAAATAGTAATAGTGTTGCGATATTCCCATACAACATTCAACCACGGCCTCCGGAAAAACTTAAAATTACCGAGAATGGAATATCTTACCATGTCAACCCAAAATGGGTTGATGTTCATACCCCGGTAATTGTTAATTCTATACCATCTAAGGATTTCACCGATGAGTGGATTGATGGAAATGGTGCATCTCAATTATATCGACCACTGGAATATTTTATCAAAGATATTCCGATTATTGATATAAAAATTCCTATAATTGTTCAAGTTTCTAATATCAATACAGTCTTTACACCATCCGATACTAGTTTAAATTTATATGATGCCACTAGGTATAAAATTCCGGGTTATTATAAAGGACAATTTGATACTAATTCATTATCAGGAACAAATTGTTTCATCACGGCATCAGCAGATATTCCAATACCTACATTGAGTAGTTTATATGTATATCCTATTTTATGGGTTTCCAATCCAGAATCAAAAACATTACACACCGCTCAATATTTCTATCAGGCTAACCTATCGGCTGTATCTGGGTTAAACATGAATAAGGCACAGACGTTCGCGTTTGACATACCAGTAGTCGAATCATCTGATTATACTAACCTTTCTATGGCCGTAACAGGCTTCCACGGCGTTTATAGCATGGCAGTGACCCCATTCCCTGATTATCATGTTTGGGCGGCAGATTCTGAGAAAAATTACATCTACAAATACTCTACACATGGGGACATGTTGTGCTCTATCAACCTAAACGATGTCGTATCAAAAAACAATCTTGGGTGGTTGGTCGATAAACAAGTATCACCAGCATCTATGGTTCTGGATAGCGATAAAAATATATGGGTTACTTTATACGATACAGTTTCTACCTTAAAATTTGACAGTATAGGAAACTTTCTATTCGCCGTAACCCCATTATCACAAACTGGCTATGCCATACCTCCTAACATCAATCCGATTTGGTTTTCCGATACACAAGTGAACAATTCATCCCCTAATGAGTCGGGCGATAATAATTTCATAGAGCCTACCGGAATCGATAGTGATTTTGATGATAATGTATGGGTTACCTATTCGTATTTTGCTAGTGGATTCCTTATCAAATATTCTAAACTGGGCGCATTGCTAAACACAATCAGCTTTCCAACTTGCGCATGTCCACAAGAAGTTGTTTGCGATAAATATGATAACGTTTGGACATTGCACAGTGACTTAATTTGGGGAGATTTTGGAAAAGTTGAAAAGAGAAATTCTAACGGGACTCTTTTAAGTTCTTTTGGAGGAATCCGACAACCCAACCACGCAACCATCGATGCTCAACAGAATTTTTGGTTTACTTTCGATTATGATAAAGTGGGTAAAATTGATAATCAAAACTCATCCTTCACGGTTATAAATCTTTCTTCTCGTGATGTATATCCATATACTCCTGATTATTGGTTCGATAAAAATAAAAATACCGACGACACGGTATTTAACGGTATTTGTACAGATTATCGTGGATTTGTATACGTTATTAATAGCATCGAAAATCAAATATATGTCTTAGACCAAATAACTTCTGAATATAAGGATAGATTCACCATAAACCCCCAAGGTATGGGTTATTATATTGGAGAGTCCTTCGGACCAACCTACACCGAATACAACCCTATTGGCAAATCTTTACAAGCTCAGGGTGACTGGTCTGGGTTTAGATGGATCAATAAATATGGTGCAGAGAAATTGTCATATTTTAACAGCACATCATCCGTCAAGGTTGCTGGAGAATCTATATCATTAAATTATTATAACGATAATCCATATTCGGTTTTTAAAATCAATGAAGATTTTGATATGGCTGGCTATATGAAATCTATGGCATTCATCCCTACGTTGAACAATGGCGAATTTTTATTCGACGATTTCTTAACTAGTATATTTGGTAAATCCGATGATCTAGATGGACTGGGGCTAAATTCTTACGAACGAATTGCAAATTTCTTATACAACAAAACTGATATTGATACATGCAACGTAGATTCTTTATATGATCTTTCCGGTTTGGTCGATATTAACACAGATGATTTTCGATTGAATTATCCAAGCAATATCAAAAGATTGATTGATTTGGCAAGCATCAATGAAAGCATTTTATGGGGATCTCTAACAGATCTAGAATTGGATATTCCAAAATTGATTAGAAATTCAGATCCCATCAACACGACAACTTATATGGTTACTGCGGGTGACTTGATGATTCTCAAAACTAAACCCCTAAATCAGTATCGCGTATTACCAACTGGTCCGATATATGGTGACACTGTTTATAGCATCCAATTATTAGCAACATCCATAGGACTAGATGCCGATTATTGGAGGGGTAGTTACGAATTTTTTCCGGCAATTGATTGTTGGAAAAATCAAAGTTATACTAGTAATATTATAGACTGGAATAATCCCAACACCAATATATCACCCGTATTATCATCGGTTGGTCCTAAATGGTTAGGTGATCAGGGTATTTTGGAAACTATGTTGTCTTATCATTTGTTTAAGGGACTGGATTATCTATCCTAACAAATAAGTAATTATATAACAAATGGGACCGTCTGAACAAGCATATACAATTAAACAGATAGGAAATTGGCCAAATGAACAATATTCTATTAAATTGGATCATAATATATTCGATCCATTGTTAGGGATTGTTCCGTATCAAAATAAATTTCTATCTCCTCAAAACATCGGTCACCAGTTTGGAAAATTAGATAATAATTTCACCGATTATAATTACGGAAGCGTAAATACGACATTTTCACCGATAGATTATAAGTTTAAATTAGACATATCGACGGGTGACACTTTATATTGGTCACCAACATCAATTCGAAAAATATTCAATGGTAGAATTGTTAACATATTTTACATAAACCTAGATCCGGGTGAAAGGTTGATCGGATATGTTCTTTACCCCACGCGATTATTTCTAAAACCTATTAGCGTAGCAAAAACAGTAGCAGGATGGTCGTTGAAAACATCTGCTATATTGTTGAGCGCAACTCCTTTATACTTCACAACTAACGGATTATCGGTATGTGCCTTAGACATCAACCAAAAGTATTTTGAAAACTTTGATAATAAAGTAGAAATACCACTATCCCAAAGTGTTTTTTTATCATATAGCCTATCGGCGGTTCAAAAGTTTTCGAGTCGTCCCGTAATTAACTATACATACGATTATAATCCGATTTATCATAATAGTATGTTAGAATCTAACGGTTCTAAGATTAAAATGGATTCCGTCAGTCTCACAAACATTCATGGGTATTATGATTTGGATGGAACTTACGAAACAATAGGTGATCCGGTTATTTTTAAAAATGATCGTAGATATTATGATTTCGATTCTTCATTATTTTTCACGGATTTAACAGCATCGCCACAGATTCAATCATTTTACATGCTCCAATCAGCAGCTAATTCGAATTTGCCTATTAATGCTAGTCAAAATTGTATGTTGAGTTCTATTATAGATGTAGATTCGACAAATTTCAAATATTATGCAAATTTTTACATCGACACTCGCGATCCTATACTGAACGTGTCGGGGGTAAATGCGACTCATTTGGGCGTAAAATATATATCAGACTCTCCGGTGTTCAGAAACACTCTAGAAACGGTGAATTCTACTATCGCGAGTTTTACAAATGCAAATATTCCTAATATTTTCATGTCGGCATCTGCGTCATCGATTGGAGCAGACACAACAGTCTGGGAGACAACGCACCCACCACATCATTATTCTTACAATCTCAAATTTGCGGATAATATAAATTTCTCTAAATTTACCGAAGAAAGTTCGTTATTATTCGACCTATCATCTAAAATTGTCAGCATCACTAGTGATACAGTAGTCCTTTCAACTTATCTTATGTCGGAATTTGGGCTAATGAATCTCGATTTAGAATCATATGGACAATCTGATATGATCAAATTTGAGTTTTTCGATGTATACGACGAATTCGTCCCATATCTATCATGTTATTATGGTAATAGCGAAACTCCTTATAGCATAACCAATCCACAATGGGTTCCTGCCAACGAAGGTTCTCGATTAAGAATTTTTTATCCAAATTCTCCATTGGGAGAGATTAACATCAGCTTAACATCTCATTTATCAACATATGCCGGATTCTTAGATTCTTATTATAGAACCAAAGTCGTCCTTGCTAATGGGGTGAGTAATGAAATTGTTCCAAATGTTAAAATTTTCCAAAATTTAATTGAAGAGGGATCGGATTACATGAAAACTACCGTCGGGCACTTAACCAGTTTAAGTGATTTTCCACTGAGGGATCTATCGGGATCGTATATTAGCTGGTCATATGAGCCAACCAATAGAGCGTTTCAAATATACACTATAAACCAAGATAACACCTATACATTATTGCCAGCTAATAGCGCAGTATTATTCGGTTCCGACACATGGAGCATTATGTTGTCTGGTTACGGTCCAACCACGGCAATTACTAAATTGTCATCTCAAAAATATAACGAAGTATCTTTATTATCATCCACATCTTCGGTGTTTGATATTTTCCGAGAAGGTAAATTTTTCATAAATCCTATAAAAAGTTTAAACAATCTCGACACTGTTAGAAATATCTCACTTTCCGCAGGAATCCCGTATGGTAATAACATATACCCGATACCAAACGATCTAACGATGTTCTGGACATGGGAATATGATAATGTAAGTAACCCAATCAATCAACCCATAAGTTCCATCTTATTATTCAACGGTAATAGATTTGAATATGGTGATTTTGGTATATCCAACAATTTAAGTGCTATTGAGGTATTCGTTAAACCCGTTACCGATAATTTCTATCCGGTAAATCATAGGGTTAAATATACTTTATCATGTTTTACTGCCAGTAAACCCATAACCGGAGAATATTTCTTCGATGTTGATTCTTTTCCAGATTCGTCGGTGATTTCGGCAGATTTTTACACATATTACCCAAACATCACCAGTTCTCCAATTGCATTCACAAAAACTAGTGATGTAATGACCAGACCATTAGATATTACATCTAAATATAAATTTGTTGCTAATAATGATATACAACAACCCAATACTAATGCTCAGTTGGTTTGGAATGTTAAGGATAGTCTTGTAACCCTATCTTCTTTGAGTGGAACGCCCACGATGTACCACAATATCACCGGAGCAAGAGTTACATATGTAACTCTAAGTGCATTGAATTGTATCGCACCTGGATGGATAAACCCACACAATATTTCTAAAACATTTACTATATATACAATTCCATTGGCCGAATTTAATAATCCGTTGGTATTCAATGTATATCCAGAGTTTTTCTGGAATTCTGGTAGAAATCTAACAATTTCGGATGCATCGAATTACACAAATTCTTTGGCACCAACATCTTATCAAAATACTACCGACAATACGTATGGTTTTTGGTTATCTGCTAACAAGACCCATGGATTTGACAAATACAATTATTCCATTGGGAATAAAACATCATCAATATCATTAGCATTGATTCCTTATAGTACCGATCTAAAATCTGCGGACGGTCTATCAATATCTTTAACGGCATTTGGTTTAGAATTTCCAGAGACAAATGGTATTTTCTACAAAGCATCTGGTGTTAATGGATTATTCACCAACAACTTTAACCTCACTGCCAAGACAACGCCTATAACCATTGGAAATTCTCAACAATTTCAAGTATCTCCCAAAATTGTTCCTTACACTTCTTGTACATTTTCTTTTTCGGCCACTGTAACTAGTTTAGATGTATCAACCAATCGATACATCACGATTCAACAAGCAATTAGCACTAACCCATTTGAGAGTCCTACACAGCCAATTGGTGGGACTATAACCTACAAACTTTCGTCAACGTATTGGGTATCCGAAGCAACGGTTCCTGCTCAAAATGGCGTCGTTGTTCCATTCTCTTTATATATTGGTGATCCATTTAATCCATTATATATTAGTGATAAATCTCTAAATACCCTATATTTAACAGCTTCTGCTAATATTATTAAGACTATTCCAGAGACGACATTTGCGAACTATCCTTCATATAATAAACCAAAGGCATTATGGTCATCGATATATGAAAACGTGTCATCTAATCATATAGAAACATTTTTTGCATATACAACTTCCGATAAAGCCAATATATATGTTTCTGACTACTATTCTTTAACTGGTAATGCCATTAATGTAGAAATTGAAAATTATTACCTAATAGATTCGGGTTCCATACAGAATTATAATTTAGATTTTGGTGATGGTTCTGGTGAAAATCTTTTCAATTTGGGTGATTCGATTTCTCATAAGTATTTGATTGAAGGATCTTACAATATAACTATTAGTTCAATATATACAGACGGTTCCAAAATTGTTTATGTAAATAACCAACCGATAACTATATTAAACGAATGGGTCGAATTTAACCAAGATGATATTAGATTTTTAGACGAAAATATTTTAAGTTTACCATATACACTAGATCAGGTATATATCCAACCCAACGAATTTGGTAATGTTGATATTTTCAATTCCGCAATCACCCGATTACAAAATAATCTAGATTATCTAAAAAATAATTCGAAAACTATCAACACCGAATCACCATCAAATATCTTTGGATGGTTGGGAACCGATGTGTATAACCAATCCGAAGGTGTTCAGTGGCACACACTAGATTACAATTTAGATATTTATGCAAATTTTGATTATGCAGTATCAATCGGAAAAACATATTTTAAAAATATACAAGATTTTTCTGAAATACGTTCGAACGGTGATTATGTCGTAATCGACGATGGTGACTTGAAATATTTTCGTTCGGGTAAAAATCCACAAGAGGTTAGTTTTATAAATTATGACATTTTTAGATCCAATTTCAAAAATCTAAAAAATATTTCATCCAATTCTGATGGAACGGTTTTATATATATCTGATAATCTAAATAATAAAATCCACAAGGTCGATTTAGAAATTTCCGAATACTCTTACATTTTTGATACCTTAGATATTGGCGGATTTGGTGATAAAAAGAGCACAAATAGATTTAATAATCCTGATAAAATTGTGTATAGAGGGAATTATGTATATGTTCTGGATTATAACAACTACTGTATCAAAAAATTCACAGGAGAATTGACATGGGTTGATACCTTTTATGTTGATATGTTTTCGTCTGATCAGATCGAAACTTTTGATGTTCACCCCAACGGTTTATTGTATGTAGCAACCAAGAGTGGTTCTGTATATATATTAGATACACCAGATGAGGTTTTTGATGTTATAAACATATCTAATATAACAGGGACCGATATATCAGATTTATCATTTGATAATATTGGTGAATTTTTCTACGTCTCAACACCAACTGGTGTATATAAATTTTCTTCGTCGGGTGTTTACATCGGAATCACCAATATACCAACAGGAACTATAAGAACAGTTATCGGTGATGGTAGAAATATGTTTAGTGTTTATCCAAAATATATGTTAAAATGGGTGGACCTTGTTAGCATCTTTAAAATTGGTAATGATATAGATGTATCGATATGGAATCTTGATAAACAGTTGTTAATATCTGACGAATTTGCATCTGATGCTAACTATAATAGATCGTTTCAACGAACCGTTCAAAATGTAAAAAAATTTAGAAATTCTATCGAATCTAAAATGGTTTTAGCAACAGAGACCACATCTGTAGGGTCGGTTACTTATTATGCCAAATATCCGGTAAAGGTATCAGAAAGACCTGTGTTTTCGAATGATGTTGAGATCGAAAATGTTAGAGTTGGGGTAAATGAGTTGCATATACCCCAAGTGTTTAATCGAGAACTTGAAAAAATTTATGATGCAATAGAATTGTTGAGACAATTCTTAAACATAAAAACAATCAACTCGGCAACAGACAATGGGTGTCAAAATATATTTTGTTGGTCGTGGAAGGCTATGAGTTGTTACAACCTATCGTTGCCAGTTATCAAATTGTGCAATATCAACCCAATTACATATGCTGAACTAAAAACATCTTTCGGGGTCAGTTATGCACCGACAAAGGCATGGAAAGATGCAAAATCTGGATGTTGTAATAGTGTTATATCACCTTTAATGTAATTGGTTAATTCCAAAGTTAAAAATATATTCATCAAAAAACATCTAATATGATAAATATTTAAAATCACTCCAAAATAGTAACTGCACTTTCGTAAAGTTTGGTTCTTTATAATGGTAACATTATAATTGGCTTGAAGAGAGACATATATTAGTAATCGTTTTCATAATCGATGGCACAGAGTTGACCATCACACATATACAAACCCGAATAACCCGAGTGCTGGACATGACCCAATAGCAAGTCAGAGCCAACCATTCTTAGGGGAATTCGTCCTAAATGGGTCATTATCGGCTGTAGCAATGCTTTCGGCATATGCAGCACATTTTTATTCCAATAACACGGCAGTCTGTGCTATTGGTGGGAAACAGGGGCTTTATGTTACAGGTACACAGAATGGTATACAAGTATTTTCAGAATATCTAGCAATATCGGCATATTCTCCAAAATTGGGAGTTTCGGTTGCATCACCTGTAAGAGCACTTTCAGCATACTCTGGATTTATTGGTGCTGATATATTTTCAGAAAATAAGGCTATCTTAGCCAGAGGTCTTAAAATCGGTCTAGAAGTTTCTTCTCCTGTAAGAGCACTTTCAGCATACTCTAATTTTATCGGTGCTGATATATTTTCAGAAAATAAGGCTATCTCGGCCAGAGGTCTTAAAATCGGTCTAGAAGTTTCTTCTCCTGTAAGAGCCATATCCGCCAATGGTAATGTCATAGGGGTAGAATCATACTCTAATAACATTTCCATATCATCATATGGTGGAACCATTGGTTTACATGTTAAATCGCCTAATAAGGCCATTTATGCCATCGGAAACGCTATAGGTGTAGAATCATACTCAACAACCCGAGCAATTTCAGCATTCGGATCATTAATTGGTTTAGAAGTTGCATCACCAATAAGAGCAATTTCGGCATACTCTGGATTTGTTGGTGCTGATATATTTTCAGAAAATAAGGCTATCTCGGCCAGAGGTCTTAAAATCGGTCTAGAAGTTTCTTCCCCTATTCGAGCAATTTCGGCATACGGTGGAATAATTGGCATCGAATCATATAGTTTAAACATCCCCCTATCGACAGCATTTGGTAAAAATATTATGCACGGTTGGGTTGGTATCAACAATAATACACCAACATCGGCACTGGAAGTCAAAGGAAGCACCGTTTTGGATGGCAATGTTAGAATCACCCAAGAAGTTAAATTGGACTCCAATTTGACAATTTTTGGGAACTTATCAACACTTGGTAATATTTCATATCTCGATACGTTCGTAACCGTGACTAGCGCGATGTCTATCACTAATACCGGAACGGGTCCTGCACTAACAGTCACACAGACCGGAGATGAACCTATTGCACGTTTCTATGATGATGCAGGATTGGTTGCTCTTTACGTAGAGGGTCAATCGACAAAACCGGGATGGGTGGGTATCGGAACAGATAATCCAAATATGGCACTAACGGTTGTCGGAAGCATTAGTGCATTAAGTTCCCTATATGTTGATCAAACTATAACAGCATCTAGCTCACTATACGTAGGACACAATGCCTATATAAACAATGAACTTGCTGTCGGACAAGGAACACAAACACCAATGCTATCAACAACCACGATCCAAAGTTTAGGATCTGAGGGTGTTAAGGTTAAAGCATCTACCGGACTATATGATATTGCACATTTCTCTAATGATGGTAACACAACGCTTAGTGCAAATCTTGTTATCGGTGGGACTGTCACGGCGGCAAATGCCACGGACTTGAGCAGCAATCGGTTTGCTAATGTGGGGGCGTTGGATGATCGCTACGACTACATGGCAGGCAACCGGTACTTGGAGATTGATCTACACAATTTCACCACAGCAATGCTTACGGCTATTGGCGGTACCGCGTCATCGAGTGTATCCACTGGCAGCGGGGATACTCCCGCGTGGACTTATCGGCCATTAAATACTACCGACGGGGCCGCTAACTACCAGGCACTGCGGGGACCGTACAGCAATTTGTCAGTATCACCCAAATCGCGATCGATTAAAAACTGGAGCAAGGCCACGGTCCTGAGTGTCAGATTCCAGCACCCAGCAGCAAGCGCGGGGACCTCGCGCTATTATCTAGGCCCGCAGGCATCAACTTGGGCTGGGGGGAGTCTCGCCGTTAAAGGCATTGGTTTTGAAATTGTTGCAAATAGCTTGTTCGCTGTTTGTCACGACGGCACAACAAAAACCACCGCAGGATCAGGGGTTGCGATAACGACATCGACACAAAACATCATTGTAATTGCATCCGATGGGGCCGGTGGCGTTCGCTGGTGGGTAAACGGGGCGGAACAAACCGCTCTTTCTGGTGGGCCGACAGGAGACTCCGCAGGTTGGCAATATGGATTTTGCACCGAGGCAGTAAATCCAACTCCCGCGACGGCAACATTTATTTCAATCCAACATATTAACATCAAATCCGCCCTGTGAAAAAACTAACTCTACTCCTCGCGGCCCTAGCGGCCCTCACCCTGCACGCAAGACTGGCTCATGGCTAATTGTCACCACAATGTAATGATTAATTCTCAGACCATACAGGTAGATAACTCAACAGATGGTTCTACGATATCTTCGTATTCCCCATTGTCTCTGACACTATGTACATCTGGGTTCACACCATTAAATAAAATATGGAAAATCGAATGTGATTTTGGTAATGATCTACAGTCAACCGAGGAACTTATACCTCTACTAGATCAACCAACAGGAACTTTCATCTTAGATGAATCGGGTGATCCTAGAAACAAGTTACTAACAACCTCATACTTCTTTGATGATACGGCTCAAAAAATTTACAATATCAAGATACAGTTCTACGAAATAGGAATATCAACCCCAGAGGAAGTAAACTTCACAATTAGTCTAACACTACCAAGTCTAGAAACCATATTAGGGGATTCTACAAACTTTAAACTTGTGGGATCTCGAATGTTTGGGGTAACTGACCGCCTGCTATATATGTTTGAGTCTCAGAGTCCAAATTACTTACTTCCGGTTCTTCTAGAATTTTAGGCTCGTCTGAGGGTTTAGATGTAGCCATCGACAGGAGATAGTCGGCCTTATTGATCTCCGAGAATATCTCTTCCAGTTTGTTATTGATACCATTCTTAGGGGCATTATCAACAAAGTCGGTAAAGTCGTTTAGTGTTAGAATTGAATACAATTCATTAACAATAAGCTTAAAGGAATCATAACAATCCGATTCACAATCTACCACAGGTACCACAATGGAATTTTCAGGAAAAACCAAGCTTTTATCGGATTTGTATAGTCCGACCACTTCTTCCATTAAAGAGTCAAAGTCGTTTGATAGAGCACCGTAAAGAGCACCGTAAATTGTGTGGGTGCTGTAGTTGTTGGTGAATACATGACACAACCGTATACCTGATAAAATACTATTCAGGTGTTCACAAAAATTGTATACGGTCTGTAGACAATTTTCATCTTCGGGTAATTTTACCACTACTATTTCTATATCATTCATAAATTGTAATAAGGCTTTTTTATAAGTTCTTCCATGGTCGTGATGGTCTCTACCTTCATTGGTGGCTCTACGATTGGCTCATTATCTGATTTGGGTTCTTCACCCTCTTTATGTAGGATGATCCCATGTTTCTTATAATCAGCATTCAATGATGTTTCTAGATCGTCATGTGTTTTAAAGAAAATTCTCCAGAAGGGGATAGGGATTAGAATATTCAAGGCCATTCTTCGATTGCTACATGTTTGACACGGTTCTAGGTTACCTGTTATGAGATATGTTATAGGCCCGATAAATTTTGAATGTAATGTAGCAGCTATGAAGTCACCCAGACCATAACCATATCGAAATTTTAACACAGGGTTAAAACCTTTTGTCTTACTTAAATACAGCTTTATGTTTCTCATAAATTTCTTCTTTCGTTTCTATATTATTTTCTTCCTTTAAAGACTTAACCAAGTTGTCGTAATAATCAATAAGAGGCATGATATCATCACACATATTTTTGAAATTATCATCAAAACATTCTAATTTTTCAGATATTTTATGAATTTGTTTGATGCACAGAATATGGCTGATCTCATTAGAATATAGAGCCTTCATTTTATCAACAAATTCTTCCTCGATATGAAAAGCATTCAATTTCTTGGCTTTGAGAGGTCTTACACAACCAGAAAGGAAGTCACCATCCCAAAATGATGTCATGGGGTCGAATTCATTCCCCAAATCTTTTATTTTTTTGATGTGTGGAGGAACAACCTCACAATACCCTAAAAAAACATCACCATCGTTGAAAATTGCTATCATAATATTTCTGTATTTACCCAAACATCAGAAACCATCTCAAATTTGAAATTTTTACTTTTTACAATATATACATCATTTTTTGTAAAATCTACGATCCAATACTGTGATCGTGGATAATCCTGATAAGGGCCATCTACAGTAGAAATGAATTCCCCACTGCTACTATATAACAGAAACGATATATTGACTATAGACTTAGGTAGATATTCAGAAACCGGAAAATTTGCATTTATATACGTCTGGGCGATCAAAGAAAGATTTTGATCGGCAATAGTATCTAAATAATAATTTTTTAGAGATACATTAGAATCCGAAACAAAATTTATAGGATATTGGACCGTTATTTCAGGAGTATTCCAATAAGAACTCAAAAGAGTGACTGCTGTAAATGCTTCCTTATAACCAGATACATCATTGTAAACATTTCCTATATTAATCAAAGATTCTGATATATTTAAAAAATCGTTAAATTCTTTATATATGTTAGGATTATCTAAAAAGAATATAGATGATACGCCACAAAGTTTATCATCTAGATTGATAAAATTGTAGTTATATTTTCCTAACGAGTCACCGACACATTCGTAATCTAATATTTCATAGGTATAATTCATTTTATAAATTCCTTTCGAACGTCCAAGAACAATCTTTAACAGTATACATCATACCTTTTAATTCTCGTTCATATACATCTTGAAAACGACTATTGATCGTTGCCTGTATATATCGATTTGTTGAATTTGTATTCGTTTCTGGATATCTACATGACACTGTTGCACATGATTGACATGCCCCACCAGCACAACCACCGCATGACTGTTGTTGTCCTCTGCACGATGTCGAACCCCTACCTACACGGTTTTGACACCTTACGCACCCCGTAGCACTGTCTTGTGAATAGCATCCGGCAACTTCGTTAGAGTTTTGTACGAAACTATCATTAACCACATCTTTGATTGTATTTGTGTAGTAGTATATTATAGCTCTTTGATTTTCTATATGGTTAGGAGCAATGGTTGGATCTGGTAAAATAGGATATAGATCATTGAAAGAACTAACAATTATATTTAAAGTGCTCAATGCTATCGGATACCTATAAACCGTTGGGTGGATAAAAACTATAGGTTTGATCCACTTTGCGCTATTGGTGGATACCAATGTTCTCATAGTTTCCCAATTAGCACTATAAGTCTGCGTGGTTGTTATTAATGATTTGAATCTATCTTTATGGGTTACATAGAATTCCATCAAAGGTTCAAATAAATTATAGGCACTTACGTGCAGACCATATGTGAAAGCATCCAACCCCTTAAATGATAGATTTATAGATGATAGAGTATTACCAATATCTTCGGTGTTTATAATAGGTGATAATGTTAAATTCATATTAATGTCCAGACATTGTTAATATTTATATATTCTACTTTTATGTTTCTAGGTATAAACCCATCGGACATATATCTACTATAATTCAGATTCAAGGTCGTCTGTCCCCCTAACGATCTACATGTTACCGATCCTGATTTACTCTCACCTCTCACATCGCAATTGTTACATAGGTTGCAACTTGGTATATCTTTTTTACCATCAGCATCCGGGTGATTACATTTCACCTGACCTATATTGCATCTACCACAGCTTATACCACGAGAACTGTAGATATAACAGCTTTCATAATAACTTCTCTGGAATTTAAAGTCGAAATTCACATTTTTGAATAGGTTAATACAAACAACTAGTTTTTGATTCATGTAGAAATCCGTGGGTGGGAAAACATAATCTAACCAATTTTTGATAACAACCGTTTCGTAGTTGTTTGTATAAGAATACCAATCATCCATAACAATTAATTTCGGATATATAATTTCTAAGGGAGTTTGCCAATAAGAACTTGTAGACTCTACCGTGGAATACGCACTATTCCAACTAGCACTTAAAGTGTGGATATTATCGAAGGCTTTTAAAATATTTGCGCTATTTACCGTAAACGTGGTATATATGTTATAAAAATCGTTGGCATATGTTTCTAAATTTAGTAAACTAGAAGACAATCCAGAGAAATTCGCATTCATTATTTGATACGAATCACCCAGACATAAATTTTCATCTATTAGATAAACATTTGAACATGCATCGTTTGCGGATATATTAAAATCGGTTAATTTTGACATATTATACCCATTCTATTTTATTCAACCCACTATAAGATGGGATGATTTTCTTAACAACATTTTTTAACGATTCCTCGATAATTAATTTTAAAGAGTTGTCAACTTCCATATTATGAATATTTATGTTGAAGTGTCTACTTTTCAAACCAGTAAGTTGCATCTTGTACCACTTATCAACACATTCGATGAAATTCCTCTCACCCGTTGGCATGTTCCAATGTAATGGGATAGGTTTTACCGAATATGGAAATGTGAAGTATAATGCTCTAATCTGGTTAGATGTAAGTGCCTTAGAATATATACGTAGATCCGAAACCTTACCTATAAATTTATATGAATTGTTAATTCTGATCACATCATTCAATATTTTATTTTTAACCGTATTGGCACCCAACAGAAGCGGAGATCTATAAGAAAAAGCTAATTTATATATATATTTATCAAATTTTACAGAGTCCACCAATATACTATCTATGTAATAACTTGCTTCACCTTTAAGAGTATCGAATGCAAAGGTAAACATGTGCCAACCTTTGTATAAATTTTTCGCTGTGTGCTTCAATGTTATATTTCTATTATCGGTTCCATCCAACTTGGAAATTTTGAATTTCCATGCCAATGATTTATCGGAGTAGCCATATTTTCTGAGATATTGGTATCCGGTAAAATCTCCTTCGGCATAGTATTTAAAATCGCCAGAATCTTTTCCATCTCGCAAATTCATTTTAGATAACATATCACCATTTTGATTGATTATGTAAATTTCATTATCAAAATTATCAACAATGACCGCCAAATCTTCGGAAATTTTTCCATTAGGAACTTTCAAGAAGTCTATCGTTCTGAATTTATCAGGAATACTTGCCAATACGCACGGATCTTCTGGTAAAGATGATCGAGTCCCTATTCTTAAACTAAAGGTGAATGCATCAATAGAAGTATTTAATTTTGAAACCGTATCTTGCCCATGTAAAATCCATAGATTGTCTAGAGCATCAAATAATATTTCTTGAACAAGTCCTACATTACCATATATCTGTTTATTCTTATATAGATTTCCACCAACAATTTCCCATAGATTATTAGAACTATCTATATCAGCAAATGATCCATAACAATCAATTAAATTATCATTCAAATCAATCTGGAAAGAATTTCCGGTTATAGATCTTGTATTTGTGTAATTTCCATCACTATCCAGAACCAATATATTATGATTGTCTTTATCATATAAATACAAACTCTGGGCGGAATCTATTTTTACTTGTGTGATGGTACTCAATGTGGGTGATATGTCAGAGGTTGGTATAACATCCAAAAGTTTTCCTTCAATGTCATATCGTCTACCTATCAAATTAATACAATCAAAAACCCAATAATCGAAATTAGGCAATTTTTGTATAATTCTATTTTCTTGATCATCAAGAGGTTCAAACATCACCTCATCAATTTCTAACATTCGGTAATTATATGTAGATATTTTTCCTGCGGTGTTTTCAACTATGGTGAACAGTGGTGATGGGTATGCAGAACTATTAACAAATCCATATCCACCGTTGTAATAATTTCCGAAAATTTGTTCACCTTGTATATCAGACCAATCATCTACATTAACCCAAAGACTCGTTGTGAATTCGGTATCGTTTAATAGAATATTATCAGACGAAAATACTGCATGGTTTTCACCATCCATAACCCAATAATCCCCTTTGAAGTTATCAAAATTATTGTAGAATACTAACCCATCGTGTTTATACGGAGTCTCATCGAGAAGAGGATCAGAATTCCATTTTTTAATATGTAATATTTTTCCACCAAGTTCCATCGATGGGTCAAAATCAAAACTTTTTATATAGTCATCCACATCGTACTGACCAATTCTCATATATGAATATCGAATTCCCGGTTCGAAATACATGGTAGATATATCATCCCACATATTAGTGGATATATTTCTATGTTTTGGATTGTAGACAACATTTCCAGCCGATATAGCTTGATCTAATGTGTAATACGCAGAATTATAAAACCTATCCATCCAAATAGAATCGCCTAAATGATTGCCACTCAACCAAGAACATGCCCATGTTCCATCAAATTTCTTGATGGTTGATGATGTTGCCAAGAATTCGGAATAGTCTATATTATTAACAAAAACTTTATCAGAATCAAATGGTATTTCACCGCTTTTGGCACCATCTTCGATTAACCCAGAATCCCCGATATATATTCTCGGTGCATTGAATGGATAGAAAAATTTTGTATTTTTATTTGGGTCGAAAATTTGTTCGGCAGTCTTTCCTCGGTAGCCCAAAAAAACATTATCATTTCCGCCATATTGATTACTACCAGTAAAAATCTTATCGTAATCTCTTCGGGTGGATGAGTTGTTTAGATATGTCTCAGACCCTTTACTATAGGCATATTCGGGCGTTTGGTAGTTTTTAAGACCGTTGATATATAAAGGGTATCCATTATCAGTTTTATATTCGTAGGGAAAAATAACCAGATAATTTTGTTTATATTCTAGGTCGTCTATTCGTTTCAGAGATTCGGTTGATGTGATAGGGTTGTTTTCATACGTGACAACCGAGGTTTCTAACAATCCATAGTTGTTTAAAGCATCTGTAAATGCATACATTTTTAAAATGTATAATGACGAGTTTGATGAGAATGTATTGTAGTTATAAGAACTAACTGATAGAGGATTTGTAGAAACTACGATTTTAGACCGATTGTAACCATATGGATAAAGATATAGTAAATTATCATTTAAATTATAATCAAATTTTTGTAAATTTGAATCTGATATTATTTTTGGGATAAATGATAATGTATCATCTGTTGGGTTATGTGTTAGATAAAAGTTCCTGTTATTTTTTATATGTAAATAATCAGAAACCTTTAAAAATGTTAATGTATCTGGGATATCCGCTACAGTTTTGTTGGTGAAGTGTAGATTATTCGATGATGTGGAAATAACAAAATTATTAGATGTTGTTATGGGCGAATCCATATTTGAAAAATTTAACTTTGATATGACATCAGATGATTCAAAAATCTCTGAATTGGATCGGAGACTACTTAACAACAATCCACTTTTATTATTGAATGAGAAATCTTTGGCACCTGACAGAACGTTATATATAGACAATTTTAAACCATTATCTAAACAAACACTAGTACATTCCAAATTGGACTCCTGAGATACAGGTGAAAATTTGAAAAATTCTAGGTTTACCGACGAAAATGAATTATATGATGAAACGATCACTTAACTATTTATAGGGCCAATGTGATTTTAAATATATAAAACATTGGTGATTCGAGATGTGATTAATGGTTGGTTAGGCAAAACCAAGTTTAAACTATCAAGTATCATCGTATTTTTGGTTTTCACATTCCACGATAACAAATTTACATCACTCAGGCTCGATGTGCTAAATACCAAACTTATATTAAAATTAGTAGTATCTTGATTATAGCAGACCTTTAGGCCATCCACGGTAGTAATAGGCTCTGATACGATATCGAATGCTAAATGACGTTTTTTGTCATATAGGTTGTTCAAAATATCAAATTCATAAATCTCAAAATTGAATTTATTATCGAGTGCAGACATTCCTCCAAAAAAAGTGTATATTTTTTGGGTCGGTTCGTCGAACCAATAATCCAAACTACAATTCTTCGGTATTGTATGAGAATTGTTATAATTTAAAATAGGAACAGGAATATTATCATCGTTGATGTAGAATTTATCGATAAAAAATGCACTGATTGTTTTTACCAATAAAACATCTTGAATAACATCTAAATCCTTGATGTGGTTGTCGGTTATATTGGAATACAAATCATAATCAATATTTCGGTATTTTATCCCAAAACTTGATAGGGCTATGTTACATGATAATATTTTACCATCCGAAGATCTATACCAAGATTCTCCTATATTGTTTTGTTTTTCGTATATTGTCATATTATTCTATTGTCATGTATTCTAACAGTTCTGTTAATAAGTTTAACATTTCTTCGGTTTTTATGAAGTTGGTATCATCAATATTATCACCTTTATACACACCAAATTCGTTTCCGTATATATCACTTTTCCACTGAACCAAAACACCTCTATTTACCAAGAATGTTTTAATTTTCTCTAGTAGAACTTCGACTGTTAGTTCATTTCTAAGAGTTAGATTATAAGAAGGATCGTTCCATTTTGCAGGATCGGCTGGATGCCATAATTGTAAATCGTCTCCTTGTCTAGAAAGGCCGAAGTAATTTTTACCTTTGTTTTCGTAATCAGTCTGGTAAGGAAGCAATTTTTGAATCCTTTGTGGGTTTTTAATGATTCCGGCCCTATTGTTGTTGAAATATGACTCAGATATCCATCGATTATCTAATTCATCCAATTCCGAAATGGTGACCTGATCGTTTTTGGTTAATCCTCGATTACGGTTTCCATATTTGTTCAAATCATAATATAATCTTTCGGCGGATAATCCATCAACAATGGTTAGTTGTGAACTGGTTATTTTATAAGTGTACCCTCTACCAAGATAATGAGATGTTCCCAAATTTTCTGGTAATAGATAATGACCTACAGATTTTTCGGTGATACAATTTTTTGGAAATTCTTCAATCGCGATTGTTGGAAAATGGACGTTTGTTAAATTATTATATGGGTTGGTTGGGTCGATATAATAACCCGTTAAGAATGTAACAAAACTATTAACATCTCGATTACTATAATATAGGGGTTGAGAATATTTAAAAGGTTTTCGAGCGTAGTAATTATATTTAGCAGGTTTAAATTGTGAGTATCCTTCTAGAACCAAATCACTGTCCTCAAAAGTTGGTATTGAAACCCGATCTATGGTTCCATTCTTTAAAATTTCTGATAAATTGGAAGTATTGGTTATGAATTCTAATTTTTTCCATCGATTTACCTTAGTTGTGATAACAAAATCTAAAGGTTGATCCCATGAAAATTTATATAAATCTTTTCGATTATATGTTATTAGAGAATCGTTCTCCAAAATCATCGGAGATACATTTGGTTGAGTTATTGGGGTATATTCTTCAAAATATCTAATATGTCCACCAAATATATTAGTTTCTTTATTGAATCGATTTTCAATGGTTTTATCGGAATATGCTTCACCCCAGAAAGGTTTAGCCCCAAAATTCAGACCTATGGATGTTAATGAGAATGTATTGGTTGTGTAATCCCACCCATCCAATTTAAAATTAGTTGTGAAATTTATAGCAATGTTTGTGAAATCTGAATAACTATCGAATCCTCTATATGTAACAACGTCTTGATGGACATATGATAAGAAATCACCCGCTCTTATTATCAAATCACTAACTTCACCATTTCCGGACCAGTTGCCATTTGCATCGCGAACCGCCTTCATCCATCTTGGTGATATAGGTCTACATCCATTAATTTTTCTTGATATGTGTTCAACGAAAGAGTTTATATCTCCATCGCCATATATCATATATCGTTGTAGGTTAAAATATGTTTGAATAGAATCTGTGGAAATTTCTTCCATAAGATTATTTAAATTAGCCAATTCACCAAAGTCTACGGAATGGATTTCCACACCCATAGATTTTACGAAATTTGCATATTCGATTACACCAGAAGGTTCGTACGAATCTGAACCATCACTGATTATTAATATTTTTTTAGATGCGTCCGGTCTAGGCACGTTGAAAGATTTTGCAGATGAACCACTATTTATAATGGTTGATGCTAAGGACTTACATAATTTTGAGAAATCTGCATATTCATCAGATCCTGTGGGTATGGGGGTGGTTAAGATATAGTAAGCCATTTCTAGGGCACCTTTAATGTTTGTGGCGTAATCCGGATAAATAGATTTGATGGAAACTTGATTTATATAGAAATTCAACACATCGGAATCTTTACTTAAATATCCAACAACAATTGTATCATTATCGAATGCAATAATCGATACTTTGGTGGTTGACCCTACGGAATATGCTATTAATTTTTTGGCCAATAACTTTACAACATCCTTAGCATTGCCAAAAACATTTTCTTGTGTTTTGGAAATATCCCAAAGAATGACTATATCGCTTTTACCCGGATAACATAACCCAACAATTTTTTTGTAGGGGTACTTAACCACAAAATATGGTGCCGGATCATCAGTTGTATTATCTCGTCGTTGTGATGATCTATAGTACGTATAACGCTTCCCGGTTTTAAGGACCATTCGTTGACCATTACCGGTTTTCCAAAACCCATCACCCCAACCAACCTTAGAATCCCCTGAAGTTATTTTATAGAATGAGAATTGTGGACTATTTTTTACGGTTAAGTTTCGGGTATCTTTCCAACTATTGAGGGCAAAATCTTCACCAACACCATCAGGATCGTGAAACAGAATATCAGCCATTCCGTTGTATTCAAATATAGATTCTCCTTCGTGACCGATAGGAGAAAAATAAACCGACTTACAAGAACAGTTTTTGTAGTTGTTCTTGGCTAATGATTTTTTTAAATTGATAAAACTTTGGTCGGTGTAATAATCATTAGAAATCTTACCATAAGGACAATCATCAGAATGTTTATAGAATTTAAAGACATCATCTGCATAGGTATCAACATCGGTCCAAATAAAAGAAACCTTCTCAAGTGGATTAATTTTTAAAGATAGTGCTCCTTGGATCGGGCCTGATATATATTTGGAACATCTTACTGCCTCATTTTCATAGACTGCAATATTGTCAATAGTCAGATCCAATTCATCGGTTAAAGATGTTTGTAAAAATGCTGCCTCCATTGGCTCTAAAGTCCTACTATTCAGTTTATAGATGACATCTGAGTCATTGAAAGATAAACCAGCCACAGCCCCTATAGAAGACCGAGAATCGACCTCATTGAGATTAATGGGAGCACAAACATCATCCTTTATGGTTATCGGAAACTCTTCATCGGGTACATACACCATATAAGGCCAATAAACATACGAAATTCCTACCGATATTGGTAAATCGGTTTTTAATGGTTTATATAAAAATGCCGATTCGATTGGACCTAATAAATCTTCGGAGTACACTGGACTTGTTTGCGAGGCCGATGACTTTTTTACTATCGTATCACTGTTAGTGTATAAATTTCCGGCAAATGCTCCCATATCAACCAAACTTGTTCTATTAAGAGTAATATCAGTAGAAGCCGACTGCGGAATGGTTTCTGTAAAATATGTTGTTAAAATTTGTTCGCGTTGACTATTATCCAAATCATAAAAATCTGGTAGAAATGAATCGTTGATGGAAAACCCATCCCATGACGATCCTTTGGTTTTCAATTTAAACCCTGCGAACGGGAATCTAAATTCTTTCGATTCTCCACCCATTATGGTAATAGACATTACATCAGAAACATCGTCCAATTGATCGCTCAACAACCAAGCACCCTCAACGCTACCATTCTTTTCGGTAAAAATTAAATCAGATTCTTCATAAGTTGTTCCGGCCTTTGCGCTAGATGCGAAAAATAAAGAATCGTTAATTTTAATAGGAGCATATACATTAGAAAATGTATAATCGTTTGTAATTATGTTACCACTAGGCCATAGAAACCAGTTATTACCAACGGTCAGGTCAATATCTAAACCCATATCAAAATTATTAGTTTCTGACAATCTAACAGCAGTCAATCCGTATATAGGCTCACCTAAATATCTTTTTGATGTCTCGACAAGTAATTGAGAAACGTTTGTAGAATTTTTAATATCTGATTCGATATATTTACCAATCAATTTAGAAAGATTTGAATTTGCTAGTCTAGGAATCAATCTAGATGCTAATACTTTAGATAGTTCATCAACCGTTAAAGTTTCTAGAGGGATTTCCCCAAGGACCTCGGATATTTTTTGATATACACCAATATCAATAGTTGGGTCAGAATCTTGATAAAGAGTCGGGTCATGTAATTCCTCAACCTCGATATAAAAGTCATTTTTAACCGCTGATAATTGTGGAAGAATATTCAATAATTCAGATGCCGGAATTTGGGTAATGTTCCCATCTTTTTTAGTAAAACTTCTGAGAACGTAATCATATAACAATGTCTCTAACCCCTTGTTAGAACCGACCATGTTATATTTCAATTTTGCATTCTTGGTAGATTCTCTTTTGTTGATCAGAACCTTTGAAATTTCTTTTAATTTTTTGGCAAAGAATGGTATAGCATAGATAACCTCGTCTTTGTTTTCAAAATCCACATCGCGAAGAAATCTATTTTCTTCAGATTCGCTGAATAGAAACGAAAGATCTTTTAAAAGTTGAACATATTCATCTTTGATAGTTTTCTTGGTTTCTGGATATATTAATTTCTTGTTTGCATACCACGATTTTAAATATTCTACATATTTTGGATGATCTGTATCCGAAATGTCGATATTTTGACGATAAACCCATTCTTTATAGGTATATGGGTTGTTGGTATTTAAATCTATCATCTTCTATGATAATACTTATAACTAAGAAACCTTCTTACAAAGAAAGTATTATATTTTGGTAAAAACCCACCGTTGGTTTTTTATTAAGAATATAAAGATCCGAAAATTTATAAAAACATAAAAGCGGTGATGTGCTTGGAGATCCACTATCAATATATACAACAATCCCACCAATAGTTTCGGTGATCAAAGAATCTCCGAAAACTACTGTATCAGTTTTTAAAACATTTAAGTTGATATATTTATTGATAATTGGTCCTTGTGTGACAACATCAGATGAAACATCCGAAAGAAATTCTTTCTCGATGTTTGGTGTGTGAGTGTTTTTAAGAAAACCAACTTTAAGGGACACTGTTTGTAAATTTCCGAGTAACCCTCTCAACATCTTATCACTAGCTGTTCTATATAAGAATCTATTCGTTCCATAATAATCATCAGTATCCCGTAAATAAAATATTTTTTTATTATTAAAGGCGTAAAAAACTTCACCGTATCCTGTAAAGTTTCCGATACTATGTGAGAATAATATCGGACTTGTTGATGGATTACCAGTATCTTTATATAAATAGAAATATGTGGTTGATCCAGAAATACCACCAGTAACATCGGGGAAAAAACAATCGGAAGATGTTAAAGATATTGATTTAGAGGATGATGCCACACCAATATCAATAGTTATCGCAACACTAGAAAGAGTAAAACTCATTGAATGAATATTCGTAATATCTGAAAGAACATTTACATTATATTGGTAATCTTGAGTTAAAACACCCTTTATCAACATTGATGAGAAATCGAAATTACCGCTCAATAAATTCGACTGTGTGTTTGGGTATATAATCATGTTAATTACTTATAAATGTTTTGATCATTTACCAATTATTAACGAATCGTTCCGTATAAACTTTGTGTAATATTCTCCAAATTCATGGAAGGTGAAGAATTATTGGATATTATTATACCGTATAAACTTTGTGTAATATTCTTCAAATTCATGGAAGGTGAAGAATTATTGGATATTATTATACCGTCTGAACTTTGTGTAATATTCTTCAAATTCATGGAAGGTGAAGAATTATTGGATATTATTATACCGTCTGAACTTTGAAATATTGACCCTAAACTATTCTCGGTTTGTGAATTAGAACTTCTGAAAGTACCGTTACCACTATAAATAATTTGTTTGATATTCGATGAAGTACTTGAATTAGAACTTCTGAAAGTACCGTTACCACTATAAATAATTTGTTTGATATTCGATGAAATACTTGAATTGTTATGGTAGGAGAATCCATTATCAGATTTTATTATATCGCTAATATCATAATTTAAATCTATAATATGTAAAATTGAATCTCCGCATGAATCATCAAGGATCTCTGCGTTGGGGTTATAATTTTCTCTATATGGGTTTGTGCAACCCGCGATTGGTGGTCTATAACATTCTATAATTTTTCCATCTAAAGACTCATAATATATCTTAATATATGATTGTGTATCACTTTGTGGATAAAGTTCTAAAAAATTACCAATAGGACATCCGTCATATAAATAATTGAATGGGTCATTTTCAGAATAAACTCTAATCCATGTAACGTTTTCGTGACACTTTCCTAGACCCCAACCCCCATTTTCATCAGGTCGTATATCACATACTAAAGATAATTGTAAAATATTGTTATTAGGTGAAGATTCTCTAATTTGTCTAGCTAATTCACTATTAATGGTTAATGATGTGTCTCTATCACCGCCACCAGGATCATTATTAAGGTCTGCCACACCTATTAAAACACCATTTCCTAATAATCTAAATCTAGCAGCGTTACATGAATGTCCACCTTGACAAGGCCCAGAGTTGTTAGAATATCTTACCTCTATTGTATAACCATCATAAAAAGACGTAGATTCTCCCGGTGATTCGAGAAGTCCTACTAATGCACACGAAAACGATTCTCGGGGGATCGGTTGGACTATATCAACATAACCAACGGAACAATCTGATATTTTCGATAATATAGGAAAATTCCCAGAGAATGATCTATTTCCTTTAGAAAATTGCTTGAGATAATCCATTATAATATTCTATTAAAAAATGCACCGAAATTTTCAAATGAAAGAAATTCATCTTCTTTATTTCTCAAAGTATCATATAATTTACCGAGATACCCACTATGCCGCAATTCTTTAAATACTAAATTCCCTATGGAATATTCTCCAGAGTCTGCCAACCCCCGAGTTCTCATTTCTTTAATTTCTCTTCGAAGTATGGTTCCTTCGTCTAGTGATAAATTTAGAGAAATTAATTCATCAATTCGGTCCTGATAATCTAATACGATATCTTTGATCTTATCACTACCCGATACGATATTACTAGGCATTGAAGGTTCTTGAATCCATGTATCGGTTAAAATGTCATATACACCTTTATTATCCAAAAGTTTTTCTTCCATCTTAATATTAAGTTCCAATAGATACCCACGAATGAAAATGGAATGATGGCTGTTGAAAAGTTTAGAATACATGTTCAAATATTCCGTGGCAACATCTTCATAAGAACCAACAGGATCTACGATGATGTGTAAATCAATATCGCTACTCGATCTCCAAACAAAAGATGCCAATGATCCAGTAAATAAAACATGTTTTACCTTGACATTGATTTTTAGGTCTGATACAATCCGTCTAGCTATAAATAATAGCTTTTCTTTAATTTCTGGTTGTAACTTTATACCATTCCAAAGTTTATCGTTGAGAGACTGCATAGAAATATTTACTTGATTACTACGAAAAATCTGCTATTTTGTGGAAATGAAGAAAAATATCGAAGAACAGAAAGAAATGGCTCTCAACTCTTTTAAATGGATCAAAGAACGAATTTCTGAATCAAATACCAATTTGGAATTATTGCGCGAAAAATCTTCTGTAAATCAAGACTCCGATTTAATGGAAGTAGATGAGGATATAGACCAAGAAATTGAAGAAGCAATGATCATATATAAAGAATTGGCCGATAGACTTGGTTTCGAAAAGAGAAACCTGAAAGTTTTGGGTGTTATTACTGGTATCTAGAATCCCATTCGTTCTTCAGAGTTTCGGTAATTTCCGAAACCGTACGAAATTCTGCAATAGATTGAAGTTCAATCTTTTCCAAAAACCTTATATTGTTGAAATCTAGTTCGAGAACAAACACCCAGTCGGATCGATCTTCGTAGATACGCTCTTCGAATCGACAATCGACAACATCAGCAATATTCAAACCACCTTTACCAAAAATTGTTACGGCTTGGTTTCTGAGAACGGTCAAATTTTCTAGGTTTAGAGGATCTGTGAAATTTGTGACATTGTAGACAATTTCTATTTGCATATATTATATTTAATATGATTTTTGTTGAATATCAAGAAAAATATGATAAATTATAGAATATGTCTGATAATAGAAAACATTCCGCTGGAAAGGGTGATTATCCTAGAAAAGTCAACCAAACCAAATATGGTAAGAATCATGATGAAATTTCATGGCCAAGTAAAAAGAAGGTTGACAAATCAATAAAAACGAAATATGATCGGTGATATGTTTAATAAATTTACATTTAACCACAACAAAGACGTAAAAACATTCTTTGTGTCTGACACCCATTTTTGCCATGATCGAGATTTTATTTTAGGAAAACGAGGATTCTCCAACATATCTGAGCACGATATTGCGATAAAAAATCGATGGAATGATATCGTATCACCACAAGATAACGTGATACATTTGGGGGATTTTTTGGTTGGGGCCGGAAATGATGCCTTTAAAAGAGGACAGGAAATTCTATTTTCTCTGAACGGACACATCCATTTTTTATGGGGAAATCATAATAGTTATGTCAAAGAAATATATCGAATCTCCCTGAAAGAAAAAATTGGTGAATGTGATCTTACTACCGAAATGTATCCCATTACCTATCAAGACAAGATAACGTTTTATGGTAATAATCTTCTGGCTAAAATTAAAACCGAAAAAAACTCCCAATATATATTTTGTTCGCATTTTGCTCATCGCATATGGATAGATTCTCACAAAGGTTCTGTGTGGCATCTCAGTGGACACAGCCACGGTGTCGATGTCGAAAGTCAACCAGAATATCTCAACTCTTCTCGGTTAGATGTAGGTATCGAAAATTTTGGCGGTCCTGTGTCATTTGATGATATCAAAGTAATAATGGACAAAAAAATGGATAAAAAAATAGATCATCATTGATTATTAATAAATGAAATTTATTATCTCGATTTTATGTGCATTTATCGTTATGGGATGTTCGACTCCTAAATCGACATCTCGATTTTATGGTGATACTGATTACCAACAGAAATCATCGAAGACTCTTTATACTAGGATGGGAACCGAATATCGCCTACAAATATATGAATTTAAATCTAAAAAAAATTCGGTGTTTGTGGGAGGATCGGTCGAAACAGGTTATGATATCTATCAACGTATGATGAAAATGAACGGAACGGTTAATGTTGGAATGGAATTTTAAAATGAAAACTATAAATAAATTATTAAACTTTTTTGGATATGCATTGATACCATATTCCGAAATTGAATCAATGTATCGAGATGGTGAAATTTATGGGAATATCCATCCAGCAGAAAACGAAAGACTTTCTGGATATTTTAACGGTCTGGGAGATTATGCTTCTAAGAAATCTATGATATTAGATGAAAAATATTATCAATAACCTTGACATATTTTTAAAATTATGAATAATTCAAACATGAAAAACCGCGAAACCTTATGGGTAATTTATCTGGAGAAAAACCCGAAGTTCATTCAACCAGATGCCCAAATTACCTTTACCCAAAAGGGTTTGAGACAGTTCTTCTAACGAACATTCGACTATGCCTATAAAGCTGGTGTTGAATCTGCAATTGAAGACCCATCACCCCAATCATCTAAAAAGGATTATGATGATCTTTCGGGTGATAATTTTTTTAATCATTTGTTCAAACGATATAAAAAATAAATTGACATTTATCAAAAGATCTGAAAAACTTCAAACATGTTCACACTTCCACACAAATATCAACACCAATAAAATAAGTTGACATAACCTATAAAATCTGATAATTTATCAAAATGAAAACAATTAGAACCAGCACATTCGAAACAAATAGTTCATCGAGCCATTCTCTCACAATTGGGACGAATATCGAAATGCCAAAGATAGATTATAATGGAGAACCTTTTGTAATCGAAAGTGGTGAATATGGTTGGGGATATAAAAGTTTTACCGATATTTATAGCAAAATTTGTTACGTTGCTGTTGATGCAATGGAAACCGGAAACGAAAATCTTAAAAATTGGTTAGTCGAGATTCTTAAAGATGCATATCATTGTGGTGATGTAGTATTCGACTTCACCGTTGGTTGCGAATCTAATAAAAACTATACCTACATCGACCACCAATCGGTGGGAACCGCTCTCGAAGCATTTCAGAGCAAATCCGATCTAGAAAGATTTTTGTTTTCACCTACTAGCGAACTAATTATTAATAACGATAATCACTAAAACCAAACCATCCTAGAATAAGGTAATCTAGGATGATGATAAAGAAATTATTGACGACGATACGACACAATGATAAGTAATCGTTAATGAACACAGATGATCTAGGAACAATTTACGAGTCCTCCGTTTTTAACGAGGGACTCGTTTCTAATGTTGGTAAGATCCTTAAAACCGGATTGGAACAGGGGTCTAACATTTTTGATATTGTTTCTAATAATCTTCAAGAGTTTATTTCGGTAATTGCTGTTGTGTCGGCAATGACCACGGCAATGAAATTTCAAACGATGTATCAAAACCGACCGGATATTTTGAAAAGTCATATTCATTATGTTGAAGCAGCTAAAGATGAAGTGGCTCAATTTTTGGTAGATCATCCAGATATTGTTCAGATGTTGATTAAAAAGAGTTGAAAAATGATACACTCAAGTATAAGTAAATAGAGAAGGACATATAAGATGAAGTTAAGATCAAACATAACAATGCATAAACAGCAACCGATTACAGGTCGTTTAGGTTATTGTGTCGCTGAATGGCTCTTTATGTAACATCCCTGATTATAATCTAATAGTAGACGAATAATCGGGGAACCCAAAAGGTTCCCTTTTTTGTTTTAGGAACCAAAAACTGAAAACAAAAAGAAAAAGTAAAAAAAATTTGACAATCTCTTAAAAATATGAGACAGTAAAGGGGTTGAAAGAAAAACAACAAAAACAATTTTTAGAACATTTTGAGAAGACTTAGTTAGCCTAGTTCACTTCTAGTGGCGGTAAGAACGGCGAAAAAACAATAATAAAGAAAATCGGACCTTGTGCCTCGAAAGCATATTGAAAAATGGTTTCCGATTCGTTCCAATAGGAATAGCCCCCAATTGACAGGAGATCTAAAAGATCTTGTGTGGTAATAATCTATGGGTAGAAGCATCAACTTCTACTATAGAATAACCATCGTTCTAAATGTCTTGAAAAACTGATGAACATTAAGATGGTTATTATATTAGCAGACTACGTAAATGTCTGCACATTTTATGAAAAATCCATATCCAATTCACTATACTAGGGATGAGTATAGAAACGAATATCTAGTATCTCCCGATTGGAAGAAGAAGAGGCTTATTGTATTGGAAAGGGATGAAGTATGTCGAATTTGTGATGTGACCGTTTCACATGATGTTCACCACATAACATATGACCGTATTCCGTTCGAGAATTTGGAGACCGATTTAATCGGAATCTGTCGCCCTTGTCATAATAAGATTCATAGCTGGCATCTCTTAACTAAGTGCCGTAGCGTGAAAAAGATACGTTCACTTATTTCAATGATGAAGACTAAATTCGAGATAGATGATTTATTCATCTCAAAAATGAATGGTTTACCGATAAATTCGAAGAAAAAGATGTCGAGTCTCTTTAAGAAGAATGTGCATTCCTTCGAATCTCTTCGTGGGGTTATGGTAACATTTAGAACTTACTTGGACATAAGAGACCTAATCAAAACAGCCCGTAAGAAGTTTAAATCAAAGAAGTTGGGGTTTAAGATCAATAAACCACAAAATTCTTTCTTAGGTCATGGTGGATGGAGTAGAAAAATTCTATAATTAAAATATCCCTGCCAGCGGATTCTGGACAGATGCCTTCTAAGCAACTAGGGAAGGTTCGACTCCTTCTAGGGATACCAAATGTTAAATATCGTTTCGGCCCGATGATCTGGTAAACCAGAAGCCGACATTTTTGCCGTGGTCGCATAGTGGCCGATTGCACCTGTTTTTTTACCTACAGAGTTCGTCGATTAGTATGTAGGTGGCTGGAATAAACATCGACTCTGACGGAGAATCTGATAGGTCAGAAATAGGTCTGACAATCCGTTGAAGCAACAACAAAAATCGCGATCAAAATGTTGCTAGGACTTGTAAATTTGAAACTTGCGAACGGCTCGCGTAATCTGGTAAACCAGAAGCCGACTTTTTACGCTTCCTTAGTTCACGCTGGCTAGAATTCCTCACTTGTAATGAGGGGAAGTCGGTTCGACACCGACAGGAAGCTCATGATCGATTGCGTTTGCCACTCTTGTTAAGTCTCCTAAAGTTTGGAGTCAAACTATGACAATTTGGACAAATTAGTTCAAGGTTATCCTCAGAACAATTCAAAGCATCACCGTCAATATGGTTGACCTCCAAAGGAATAGATTTGCTAGTTGGGTTAATTTGACTCCAACCACATTTACAACATTTGTTTTCATATTTATCAAAAAGATATCTTCTTACGAATACTTTAATTCGGATAGTCTTTCCCGTCCACCCATTGATGGACCCATCTTTCCAATTACTAATCAACTCTTGTTGTTTATATTTTCTTGTGCAAATCTGCGAACAAAATTTTCTTGGATTTTCCCTCTCGATGAAAGAAAATGAGTCTTTGCAATTCTCACAATTTTTTGTTTTAGTGTTAGTAATTTTTCTTAAATGGTTGTTGAAAGTTGCCGAACAAGACCTTGAACAGAAATTATTATCACCAATTTGGCTATTTTGGATAATCCGACTTTCTCCGCAATTTTTACAAATAATAGACTTGGTGAGAGTCTTCGCTCGTCGTGAACACTCTACGGAACAAAAATCGACCCTTTTTGTCCCTTTCAATCCCCTTCGTGCTAGTGATATACTAACGAAAAAAGGTTTCTTACAATTTAAGCATTCGCATGGAACTTTTGAGCCGCGAACAACATCTGAAATATTTGGTACGAGCATCTTCATACTAATACTTACCCCGATTCCCCGTCTTGGCTCCATACAATTTGTCGCGGGAGTGAAACGGAATAATAATCCAAGTCTCATAAGCTTTGGGATAACAGGTTCGACTCCTGTCTGCGCCACCATTGATAATGATCGTTTACATTTATATATGGATAAGGCTAAGGTAGCCGGAAGGACTCCAAATCCTTTGTGTCAAATCGGAAGAAATGACTACGATAAGATTCGATTTCTTATATCCATGCCATTTCAAAAACTTTATATGTGGTTGCGCAGAAGTCGGAGAGTCTGACCTGCCTTTCAAGCAGTGTCCCTTATGGGAAGCGGGTTCGATTCCCGTCAGCCATGCCATTTCGATACTTTGCCTTAACAATGTGTAGTTATTAGTTTCTAGAAACTATCCGTATGTGTGCATACGGGTTGAATGTTTTTATGGTGGTATTAGTGTAGTGGTTTCGCACTTCTCTTTGTGAAAGAGACAGGATGATTTCGAATATCATATACCACACCATTTTTCATTAATCTTATCTTGGATAATTTGGAAATATTTTAATGACGACAATTCAGTGAATTTCATCTGTTCGGTAGTGTTTATAACACACAATTCTATACCATCCTCGAAACATTTTTTGATTTTCGCGTATCATTTCTTTGAATATTTAACAATTTAGATTCCCCGTAGATGGGAGAGTAATGAAATATACCATTGATCTCAAAAGCCAAGTCTAATTTTTGGATGTAGATATCTAACTCTATCGCTTAGAAAATTTTAGTATTATTCCCTGTAGGTGTATCGGTTGCACATCTGGTTTTGGCCCAGACAGGCGTGGTTCGATTCCACGACGGGGAGCATTTTAGATTTTTGGGTGATTAAACTGTTAAGGAGGCAGTCGGGATTGTAAACCCCGCTCGTAATGATCGCAGGATTCGATTTCCTGATCACCCACCATTTCGCGTTGGTATCCGCTTCGGCTTCGAACCGATTGAAACGGTAAAGGACGCATGGGATTTCGAAATTCCCCCGACGCACCATTTGAATAATTTATCTAAACGATAAAGCCTGCACGTTTGAAGGTTCATGCGACCAATGATTACTACCATGTAGAGTCTCGCGAAACTGATCGGATGTATTTTCAACCTCTGTATAATTAAATGGTATAATAAGCCTTTGATAAAGGCTCTTCGTTGGTTCGATTCCAGCTATAGAGACATAATTTTCTAACCTCCGTTAGCTCACGATTGGCAGAGCAAGCTCTTTATAAGAGCGAGGTAGCTGGATCGACGCCAGCACGGAGGACCAAACATTTTTTGGTGCGTAGGCGAACACAACTCTTCGCCCACCAAAACATTTTTAACGAGACGGTGCTGCAAGGTTCGATCAGATCATGATCTGTGAAAGACCCCAAGGAACGCACAATTAAAAAGTCTAATATAGTTTCACGACCTCATGAGGAAGTGTTACGACAATAAACACAGAAGGTTCGAATCCCACTGGATGCACCAATTTATTGCGGTCAGGTGGTCTGGTTGACCATTCAAGTTTCATAAGCTTGAGAGCTAGGTTCGATTCCTAGGACTCGCTACCATTTGTTGAGTAGTCGTAGAAGTAAAAATGATATGGAAGCATGGTGAAACGTTAAATAACTACACGAGGTTTTTCGAAGAAAAAAACACCGCCTTGCGATATTTTTGCGAGAAAAGAGGCTACAAAGCGTTGATCTTAAATGTGTCTGATAATCCAGAATTTAACAAATTTTATAGAAAATATTTGAAACATTTTAATCGCAGGGTAGAGAAGGTGGTAACTCGGGGGTCTCATTCAGTAATCATGATGTGATTACTGAATAAGCCCTTTCATCGGATTCGAACGCCGCCCCCGCTACCATTTTTGCTACTATTTAAATTTTAATTTCAGAATAGCTACAAAACGATTCTGTTGACATCTAGGAAAGACTAGTGCCAATTTAAAAATGGGAGATTAAGTTATGCGGTAAACTTCGGATTTCATAAGTCCAGATAACGGATTCAGACGCCGTATCTCCTACCATACATTTTAACGGAAATGGGACTGCTTGGCGTGGTCGCGTGATTTGGGATCACGATATTCAGCGGGATTCGATGGCCCGATTTCCGACCATATGACTTTGGGATTAGTTCGATTCCACCTGTAAAGAACGTTCGTGAAATCCTTTTTGTTTCGTAAACTTTCTGCGCGGTATATGATAGTTGACTAAGTGCAACAACCCCGCACCTTTTCTGAGTTATGCAGTTGCGATAAAACGCTAAATAGATTGCAAACTCTATGGTGGAAGCTATGGTGAAAGCTGGCAACTTGCTTTGAAATGTTGTATTTATGCGAGCGTGGCGAAATCGGCAGACGCGCCAGATTTAGGATCTGGTTCCGCAAGGAGTGTGGGTTCAAGTCCCTCCGTTCGCACCAAGTCTGGATGGGAATTGGAAACAAGACGGACTTCATAAATGTCTACCTCACCGAATCGTTATTATTTGTGATAATCAAATGACGCAACCCTGTTTGCGAAAGAGGATAAACCTTAAACAGTTCAATTTATCATACTCCCCGCGCCTCTAAATGTATGCGTAATTCGGGGAGTCTTTTGAGAAATTTGATCACAGAGTTGTCTCTTAACCATTTATATGTCTCGCTCGCCTAAATAGCTTAATGGCGTTTCCCTTCCAAGGAAAAATAATGAGGGCTGCTAATCCTCGCGGGATACCAATTTTGACTGATAGAGTCCTCCCCATCTAAGGGATTTGCCGGAAGGTGGTGGCGATTCAAAGAAAACTGGTTCAGTCGATAATTTAAAAACGCTAAGTGGTGTAGTTGGAACTCGCACGACATTCTGAAAAAATGAGGGAATCTGTTCGAATCAGATCTTAGCGGCCATTATTCCGCTCGAATTAGAGCATGGAAAAATTTTATGGGGCATAGCTGTGGTCAGCGGAGAATTCTTGCAAAATTCTTGTCTATGATTTCGATTATCATATGCTCCACCATTTAAGCGGGTGTCGTATAACGGCTATTATGGGGCATTGCCTATGCCCAGATGGGAGATCGTCCCTCCCCACCCGCTCCAATTTTAAACATGAGGCGGAAATGTAAATGACGCAGCATTATCGAAAGAACTCTGGAACATCTACTAGTGATGCGAAATCCATTATTCTTAGAGATGAATCCTCCAAATGCAGGAGTGGGTCCAAATCCCACCATGTTTAAAGAATTTTAGTCCTCTGAGGGAGCAGGTGAACCCCAACCTCTGCAAAAGGTTTGTTGCTCGGTTCGATACCGAGAGATGACTCCACTTTTTAATTGACAATATCTGAAATTTTGATATCTTCACCCTATGAAGAAAATTATTGCAAACTTGGTGAGTTTTATATTTGAAATGATCGACCTTATATTTTGGTGTCTGTTTTTGTTTATGTTGTTGTTTATTGTTGCGGTAGCTTTTTACACCTTTGGGTGGCAATTATTGGCCGCTATCATTCTTATCCCGATCATCTTTTTTGGTTTTTATTTTATCTATGATGGTATTCGGTATATTTACGAATGGTCACAAAAAAACAAATAATTTTATGGTCTGCTCGCCAAGTGGGAAGGCCGAAGGTTTACATCCTTCCATGACTCCGTTCGATTCGGAGGCAGATCACCAATTTAGCGTATGGGAGATGAAATGTATATCAGGCAAAGTCCTCTCCAAGTGTAGGTTCAAGTCCTGCTACGCCCACCATTTTTACGTAAAAGAAAATTCGATGGCCTTTCCTTATAGGGCAACAAGATGTGAAACATTATCGAACGGTAAAAGTCCGTATATAGGGACAATTTATGGAATCGTAGAAAGCTGGAAAATTCACTTCCCTGTCAAGGAAGCTACGTGTGGGTTCGAGTCCCATCGGTTCCGCCATTTACGTAAAAGAAAACTGATGCACTTGTTGAGACGGGAGTGTGTGAAGATAGGGGTAAAAGTCCCAACTTGATCTCCAATTTCTGGAATCATAGCAAGCTGGAAAATGCGCCTCCCTGTCACGGAGATGATTTGAGGGTTCGAGTCCCTTTGGTTCCGCCTTTAAATACGCGAAGATTCTGTTGATATTCTTCTCAAAATTTCTTCTTTATGTTTCAAATGATCCGAATCAATAAGAATGATTTTCTGATTATCATCTTTCACAGATTGGATTTTATTAGGCAACCAATCCTCGATATAAAATTTTCCTTTAATTTCCACCCACAACTTCAAATCTTCGAGATAAAAATCTGGATAATATTTCTTATTTTTCCCTCGGTAAATGTAATGAAAGAATGTAGTTGTGTTTTTAGACCATTTGATATTATTATCATCCAAAAGTTCGGCAAATTGCGCTTCGGAACCCGAATCCATTTTGATACCATTATAAAAACAACGATGTAGTCGGGTGGAATTTTCTCTATATCCACCGAGATTAGGATTTTTATATGAACACGGTAAACTACAAAATTTTCTTTGACTGCTTGACGGTGAGCAGTAAAATTCTTTATCACATATCAGACATGTTTTATAAGTTCCTGTTTTAATATGTATAGGTTGTGTGTAATTCTTTTTCGCATAAGCCGACATTTTATTCCTCAATTCAGGGGTCCATATAGATTCCCTTCGTGGAATATTAAATTTCGCAGCACACGAAGATGTGCAAAAATGATTAGAGGATTTCTTAAAATCTTTTAATGGTTTACATACATCTTTATCACATTGGGCACATTTGCATAAAATTCGATTACCAGAGTGTATTTCTAAACATCCCCGAGAACAGAAAAGCATATGATTTTTAGATTTCAAAATTCTCCTTTTATCCAATACAATTCGTTTTTTGGAAAAGAATTGTTTTTCGCATCTTTCACATTTTAACTCAACGAGATCATGACTTTTTAATTTTGCTATATTGGATATAATATTCATATAACTACTTACACTAAACGGGGTAGAAATCCACCTAAAGTGCAAGTTTATTTTCAGAATTTAGGTGCATACAGCAATCAAAAAATTGTATATTAAACACAAAAAACTGCATCTAGTTTTTACTGCGATACCCTAACTGGTAAGGGACGAAGCTGTTAACTTCGCGTATTCCTCGAAAGAGGTATCTAGGTTCGAATCCTAGTTGCAGTGCATCAGGTAGGGAACACCTACCATTAAATTTGAGTGTTAAGTGAGAATGATGGCCAACACACTTGTTCAGAAATGTCTAAGAGTTGGAGATTGCCGAGAGGTCTCCGCGCCTGTGGCTCCAATTTGTCCCTTGGGGATGGATATACAGAACGGTCTGTAGATGCTCAATTAATTTTAAATCCCTTGATAGTTTAACATAATAGAACGAAGTCCGTGGGGACTTTGGCGCGGAGAATCACCGTGATGGGGACCATTTTTATTAAATTTCTTCGTAGCTCAATGCCCCAGAGCCTTGTGATAGTATACAAGAGATGTAGGTTCTAACCCTATCGAAGAATTAATTTTGAATTTGATTGAGAGAACCAAAAAACTAAATACCCTGCATATAGTATATCGGGGTCTGGGTCATACCACAGTAGATCATTGAATTGATCGAAGGATGATCCTAACCAAGCCATGTGTGAAAACAGGGCTTTGATACAGCAAGAACTAGTCGTGGAGTGTTACGCGAAAGACACCTTGGTTCTATCTTTCATATAATTTAAATGGGGCTTTAACCGCCCGAAAAAATTATATGGATCATACTGAGGTAGGCTCCTCAAACTATTTTGAAAATAGTAGTAGCTCTAAAAGGCTAATCGTTCGATGCGATTATGATCCGCCATTTTTCTTGTTAGAGGTTGGCTTAGAAGCAGCAACGAATGATAAATTCTGATTGTCTATGACAATTACCTTTAAAGAGTAGAGCGAAACGCGAGTCTCCGATATCAACGGTCCATATTTTATGGGTGTCTGTGATAACATGAGCGTGTCAAAGTTAGATATTGACGTTCATGTTGGATTTCGTCTAACCGTGGAAGTAAAAGGATACCCCGTAAATGGTAAGGTCTGATTCTCTTTTGGCGTAATATGCACATAACAAGAAAAATTTTTTAATTCGAACTAGGGAATGGTAGTCACCCCGAATCAGGTATAGTCTTGGTTCGAGTCCAAGGTTCGCAGCATACAATTTCTCTCACAAAACGAGACAAACATTGGGGTATGGCCTAGATGGGTTAAATAAAAAGCGGTTATCGAGACCGTGATTAAAAAAGACTAGACGTTTGAGAGGGTGCATTTTTAATTTCGATCCATTAGTGTAATGATAACACAAAACATTCTCAGTGTTTTATCGCGAGTTTGATTCTCGCACGGATCGCCAATTTTGCCAGCCGTATAGCAGTACACACGCTATACGCACCTGATCATGAAATCTCCCTTTGAGAAAGGAGACCAAGGACGATTGGGCACTCGGGATCAATAAAGAGTCCAGATGAAATTCTCACTCACCTGCTTTGCTGATATTCCCCGTAGCTGGTAAAACTTTTTTAAATAATAAGTAGTTTCATATGGTTTAAATATGCAATAGTAAACCCTCGGCTTGCGGAGCCGTAGAAAGGTTAAAGGACACATGAGATTTCGAAATTCTCCTATTGCACCATTTATTTGTTGACAATCCTCTAAACATGTTTATATTGGGGAGATGAACATAAAACTGAATATACCGATAGAAGATGTAGAAGTTCTCGAATGGTGGTCCTTGGAGTTTATGAAACGAAAAGAAAAAATTCTTAAAAAACGGAGCACTCCGGTTCGGGTGAGATTACTATCTAATCAACAATTTATCACCACCAAATCAAAGAAAACCATCTGGCCGAGTATCGGTGCGGCCAAGAGCGCACTTCGATTAGATTTTTCGGGTTTGGACGAATTCGTGCCTCGATGCGAGTGCCACGGTTATAATTATAGACATAAAATTACTAAAACCCACTTTCAAGATTGGAGAGAAAAGGTAGAAAGAGATGAAGCGGCATTTCAAGAATTTATTGAAAATTGGGTAGAGTTCGTCCCATGTCTGAGTTAATATTATGAATCATAGACCTATACAAATCATTTTACCAGAATCTCAAACCGAAATGGTCCTAAGAGACTGTCTAATGGCGTCTTATGATACTAAGGTAGATCAATTAGATTGTTCAAAATCTGTGGCACGACAAAAGACGGATAAAACCGTAGAAGAAATTTTACAAATGGGGTTGAATTATGATCACACATTGTATAGTTTTATTTATAAGGACATGTCTTTCCTTCCTCAAGAATATCCCAAAAATCATGATTATTGGGATGTCGGATTATCAACCCTAACATCCGACGTTAGTTATTATCTTTGGATTCGATTATTTGTTCAAGATGGTTGGGCCATTGCTTCTGAATATGACCTGAAAGAAAGAAAATTTTAGAATATGGGCGTGTGGTGAAGCTGGCTGAAACACCATCGACTTAAAATCGATGACCCAAGTGGTTAAACATCGTGGGTTCGATCCCCACCACGCCCACCCTAGATAAAGGCATTATGTAGTGAAAAAAATGCGACAATTGATGGTTCTCAAATAGATAGTTGACATATATATAACATGTGTGGTAAAGTAAAAGTTACCAATGAACATATTTCATCTATCCTCTGATCCTAAAGAAGCTGCAAAATATTATGTAGATCGCCATGTAGTTAAAATTATTACCGAAATAAATCAATGTTTGTCATCTGCATATCCCAAAGGCACGGCACCTTATAAATGGACTCACACCAATCATCCAATGACAAAGTGGTGTCGGGCATCCAAATCTAACTTTAAATGGTCTATAGAGCACTGTCAGGCTCTATGTGAGGAATATACATATCGGTACGGAAAGATCCATAAAGGTGAAGGCGTCCTTGATTGGTATCGGCAAAACGATCCACAAATTGAAAATGTTGAAATGACCGCTGTGCCAAGGTGCTTCGGCACCTTCAAGGATTTGATCCCAGAAACTAAAAATCACATTGAAGATTATCGAAATTATTATCGAGTTGGTAAGAAGCATCTTTTTAATTGGAAAAAGCGAGAAACTCCAGAATGGATACTTGACAAATCTATAAAAGATTGATAATGTCGAGGCATACAAACAATAAATAATATGAAAAAGGAAAAAACATTAGCCGGTTCTCGGTTGGGCGATCCAGACGAAGCTCTCAAAAAACACTGCAAAGCTGCGAACCGTTTATTTGATAATTCATTTGCCGTGGAACTGGCGGAAGAAACACGCACCAATTACCAAAAACCTGTCGATCTAACTCTTCAAATTGGGCATGGAGATATTCATTTGCTAAAATCTCATTTTATCAAACCTCCGACCGATGAACGTGAGCGCAAATATATTAATGAGATTAAAAAATTATCAGAGGAAGAACTTTCCATATTTTTAGTTAAATTGGCAGTCCGTCAGGTCGCGGGGGAATACGCAAGAAGTTTAATTAGTCCTTCTGTATAATTATGAAAATTTCATTCGATTTTGATGATTGTTTGGCTATCCCTCGCAGAACCTCTGGGGACTCATTGGTTTGGGCTGGTAACAACTATGTAATCGACCTCAACGAGAAGATTAGTAAGGTGATGTCGGAACATATTGCCAAGGGTGATAACGTCCATATCGTATCATTTCGTAAATTGGTGGGTAAATTAGAAATGATTCATTTTATCCGAGATCATGACTTAATGGTCCCGATTGATCATATCCATTGCACCCATCACAATCCTAAAAGTGAGATTATTAATGAATTAGGAATCGAAATTCATTATGATGATATGATTCAGGTATGTATTGATTTGAATCTTCATTCTAAATGTAAACCGATTCTCGTTTTGCCAGTGGGAGATGTTGGGAGGAATTCTAGTGCTGACCTTTTTGAACAATTTGTTTATTGATATTTTGGAACGTAGGCAGATATTGGCTTGCTGCGTAAGTTTGCTAAATTTATCCACTCGAAAGGGTGGTCAGAGTTCGATCCTCTGGCGTTCCGCATATGGAGGGTAGGCAAATGTTGGTTTGTTGCGCCAGTTTGGAAAACTGGTCTGGTCGAAAGGCCAGCGAGAGTTCAATTCTCTCACTATCCGCCAATTTTCAAAATGTTCTAAAATTTGTTTGACAGATCCCCAAATATATACCATTATACGTGCATAACTAAGAGGAAAACCCATAGCACATCTAATAAAATTATGTTACTCAATAAAAAAGAATCGAAATTCAAACAATTCCATCGTGTGAATGAACGGATCAGCGAATTGTATGATCTTATTCGAAAAGCACCTTACAAACCTCTCGAAAATAAGATTTTCGTTGGGCACTGGAGATTCTTCCAAGTTCGTAAAGATGTTCTTCGTTCTTCTATCGGTGAACAGGTTCAACAAGTTGTCGATGCCTGTAATCATTGGGTTTTGGGTAAAAAGAACGACGGAAAGAGTTATCGAACATCTAGTGAAATTATATCTTATGGTCCAGATGCGCTGTCTTATTATGTCGAAGGACAATTACTACGACCCTTGACTCAGGAAAAGTTTGATAAATCCGGATTTAACCCATCCTTTGAACGTAAATGGTTTAAGGTTAAAAGAAAGACCATTTCTTATGGTAGTAAGAATGTTATTTATAAATATTATTTCCCACAAGTTTCTGCACACATGCTCGAATGGAAATATAAGGCAGCATATATCACCGAAATAAAAACCCGAGAAGATGATTATGAATCTGAATTGTTTCGCCTAAATAATTTCATGGAACAGAACGATGGATGGAAACAACTTCATCGCAACTATCGAGATGAGTGGGATATGTCACTAGATAAAAAAGCCAAACTTTTGAAGATTAAAGATCTAGAGATTCGAAACTATTCCGAAGATATTTAACCTTTAAAAAGAGAATCCCATAACTTGAAGGCAATATCAACAACAATTATTAATACACCTCCTAATGCGATCCATATTCCTTTAACTCGTAAATTAGACACCTTTTCAACAACATCATCATTTTCGAGGGTATCTATTCGCGAAGTCCTATTTCTTAATTCATCTTGAATGATTTTTATATCATCTTCTATTGATTTTAAATTCTTGGTGAACGTTTCTTTCCATACAGAATCTAGTGCTAAATTTACTGCCAATTCTCGTTGAGAATTGGACGAATCAGTCATCATTTCACGGATGAGTTTAGTATGATCAGCAACGTTGGTTAAAACCATCATAGAATGGTCTCTCCACCCACGTTCAACATATTCTTGGGTTTTGATAATATCGTCAACCATTATATTTTAGACTGCGGTATTTGAACGAGTTAGATTACGAAATGGGGTTCTACCAAATCCTCTTGGAGAGGTTCGGTCCCATATATAAATATTGTTATCAACCATTTCGGTGACATCTTTAGATATTCCGATGTAGTTAATAACATGATTACCTTCTAATATGGGGGAAAGTATTAGATGGTTGTAATATACAACACTTTCTTTTGTTAAATTTTTCAATAAAACATCACAACCATCTCCGGTTTCAAATGCTTTATTCATTGTGTTAAGAGCTTCTTGATCTACATCACCACCTTGTAAAATTGATCTATTTTGACCGACTAATTCTTTTGAGCTATAACCAGAAATTCTACAAAAAGATTCATTAACATATAAGATATTATGTTCAGGAGATGATGCTTCGGTAATAATGATACCGTCTCTGGTCAGAGCAACGGCTTTTTGGATAAGAGAAGTATTAAAAAAATTGTCGAAATTAAAATCGGTGACATCCGTAGCAACTCCTACGGTGTTATCATGGTTAAAATCATGGACCGAAAATCTCCATGCTAACTTTGCATATTCACCATTTTTCTTCTTCCATCGATTGATAAAATGATTTAGACGATCAAATTGTATGTCATTTCCTTCTAAAATAGATGACCATACAATTTCGGTCTTTTGAACATCATCAGGATGAATGAACTCCCATACTTTTTTACCTATCATTTCATCGTTTGTATATCCCAGAATTTTTTCGGTTGATTGTGACAATCTCAAAATTTCACCATCTCGGTTAACAAATACGATCATATCAGGAGACGCCGAAAATAACAGTGATAATTGATTTTCTACTTTTATTAAATTTTGAGATAATTTTTCCAAGTCATTCTGACGAAGTTCTACTTTCGTTAATAATTCCTCTAAATTTTCTCGCACGGAAATACTTACTTATTTCTTGACATTTTTTCGTAGGATATTATAATTGGCTAATTATGAGCAAAGCATTAAACATACATGTCTTAGTATTGAACAAATCTTGGAAACCAATAGGACATACAACGGTAAAGGATGCACTTGAAGATATGAACTCATCTAAATACCCTAAAAAGGCACTAAAGATCGAATATATGAAAGATGATCAAGGAAATTTTGATTTTTCTGCCCCAACCGAGGTTATTCCTTTGTCTTGGAAAGAATGGGCTACCTTATCACCTAGAGAATTCGATGAAGATTCTATCCGAACGGTTTCTTTGGATGTCAGACTTCCTACGGTTATCATTGTGGGTTCTAATTATAATAAAATGCCCGTCAAGACGTTCCGAGCAACAAAGAGAAATATCTATAACCATTATGGAGGAAAGTGTATATGGACGGGTGACGTGGTTCCTTATAAAAGTGCTACCATAGAGCATATGCACCCAAGAAGTCGTGGTGGTGAAAACACTTGGGAGAATTTGGCTATTTCGTCCCCAGAATTAAATAGAAAAAAGGCTGATAGAACACCCGAAGAGTTTGGTATTATTCCTAAATACCAACTTAATAAACCGAAACCAGTTCCAGCACATATTTTGATCAAATCGGCAATTTGTGTGGATTGGAACATGTTTTTGAAGTTTTAAATTGTGTGGAGAATTGAGATCCAAGAAATTTTTAGATTGGTTATATAAAGATTCTACGGTGTTTTTAGATAGAAAATCTGAGAAAAATTATTTTAAAAAAGAAAGTTCTCGACATTGTTTACAATTCTGATATAGATATATAATATGAGAACGACTTTCAAAAATATATCGATTATTCTTATCGGAGATACACATTCATTAAAACTGGTTAATCTTTTCGAAAAAAAAATCCCAGAAGACTTTCAAGATTGTGTCTTTCTACATTGTGGTGATGCGGGTGAAGGGTTCCACCATCCCATTAAAGAAAGACATCTAATACGTAAATTATATGAATATATGACCAAAATCAATTCTTATTTAATAATTTGTCGAGGGAACCATAGTAATCCCATATTTTTCCATCAAAATCATTGGGCTAATCGAGAATTTGGTGAAAGAGTTTATTTTTCACCGGATTATTCAATATACGATATTAATGACAAACGTATTCAGATAATCGGTGGTGGTATCTCTATCGACCGATCTGAACGAATTATTGGTAAATCTTGGTGGGAAAACGAAGAAGTGGTCTTTGAACCTGAACGAATCGAGAAGGTTGATATCTTAATGACGCACATTGGCCCTACAAACTGTGGATTATCTAAAGCCGAGACAAACTCTATGGTTATGCACTATCACGGTGTAGAGGCCATGCAGGGTGGTGATCTATTAGGTGAATTGATTCACGAAATGGAACTGGTTCAGCACATGTCTGATTTATCAGAATGTCAGTCTCATTATTTCGGTCACTATCATCAAAGTCATTACGTTTTCGATTCTCATAATAATAGAGTTTATCGGTGCTTAGATATCGATGAATTTAAACAGATTAAATAATTTGACTTAATCAAAAAAACTGGTATGATAAATATCAATCAATAAAGATGCAGACAGCAATCAAAATGGAAAAAACGCATCTTGACAATTTAATAAAAATCTATAACATAACAATATAAAGGTGCTTGCAGCAATCAACTTATCTTAATGAAAAAACCAGCATCTTGACCAATCAAGACCAATCAAGACCAAATAAAAATATGAACTCACTAATCAACTCTATCGAAAAGAACCAAAATTTCACTCTAACCGAGAATGGTGCCTTTACTCACAAGTCTACTTTGAGTAATCTATTGGATTTCTTTGGTCTAGGTGGTGCTATGCGTTCTCGTTCTGATGAAGATGTTATTTCCTTGTTTTCTAAGGCATTTGCCGAAGATCAAGAACTGGCTCTAAAAACCATGTTTTATTTCCGTGACGCCCGAGGGGGAATGGGCGAGCGTAAGACTTTCCGAACAATCATCAAGTGGTTGGGCAATGAGTATCCAACTATTGTCGTAAATAATCTAGAAAACATCGTGTTCTATGGTCGATATGATGATCTTTTTTTCTTGGAAGGAACCAAGTCTTGGGACAAGGCTCTAGAATTTTGGGGTAATGAGTGGAACAAGGGGTTCGAGACGAACTCTCTAATCTTCAAATGGTCTTGTTCGGAAAATACTTCTTCTAAGTCAACTAGACGACTTGCTACGATTTTGCGTAAGCACCTTGGACTATCATCTAAGGAATACCGTCAAACTCTTTCTCATATGCGTGAGAAGACAAAGGTTGTTGAGCCTCTTCTTTGTGCAAACAAGTGGGACCAGATCGAATATTCTCATGTTCCTTCGAAGGCATCTTTGACCTATAAAGATGCCTTCCGTAAGCACGATAAGGAACGTTATGAAAACTTTTTGGCGGCAGTTAAGAAGGGTGAAACTAAGATCAATGCATCTACATTGTATCCTTACGAAATTGTTGAAAAGATTCTGAATCGATGTGATAAGAGTGATACTTTGGATGTCCTTTGGGATGCTCTACCTGATTATATCGGAGAGAACAAGCACAACGGAATCGTTATTGCGGATGTGAGCGGTAGCATGACTGGCAGACCAATGGCAGTCTCTATCTCTTTGGCAATTTATTTTGCCGAAAAGAACAAGGGTGCCTTTGCCAACAAGTTCTTCACGTTCTCCGAAACCCCAACACTTCAATCTGTTGTTGGAAACAATATTCGAGAGAAGGTTCAGAACCTTGAAAGGGCGGATTGGGATATGTCTACTAACTTGCAAGCAACGTTCGATCTGATTCTTACTACAGGAATGCGGAATGATGTTCCGCAGGAAGATATGCCTGATACCCTCTACATTGTTTCGGATATGGAATTCGATATGGCTTGTCGTGGACAGTCTGTTACAAACTATGAGGCTACCCGTCTCAAGTATGAAGCAGCAGGATATGTGCAACCAAACTTGGTGTTCTGGAATGTCAATGCCCGAAACAGTCAGTCACCGATCACCAAGGATGATAAGGGAACATGTCTCGTAAGCGGGTGTTCGCCATCTATCTTGAAGACGTTGCTTTCGGGTAACACTATCTCTCCGCTGGATGTCATGTTGGAAACCATAAATGCAGAACGATACAATCAAGTAACAATTTAACTAATTTAGATTCTTACGCCCAAGATGAGGTATCCCGATGAAACCGAAAGACCAAGATATGCAAAACAGCAGCCAAGAAACCAAAAATAACGCATCTCCCATGACAGAAGTCCAGCAGGGACGGGAGTTCCCTGGATCGCTCTGTTCGGATTTTTCTGTTTCTTCGCACTCAGCATACCAAGGATGCTTAATCGGTCGATATGACAGTCCGTATCATCAGCCGATTTTTGGTAGATTAAAGTATCCTTCTCCAGAAACAGTAGGTCACGACGCCGACAACCAGACCAAGTTGCCCGATCCAAATCACGCGCCACTACCAGTCAGCCACGTATAACCTATTTGGATATGGAGAAAATATTAATATGAAAAATAGATTATCATTTATAGAATATGGTGGATTGTTGGCACTTACATCAAAAGCAAGAAGCGAAGATCCGCATACGAAAGTTGGGGCTTGTGCCATGGATTATAGCAATAGAATAATTGCTACTGGTTATAATGGGCTGTCACCTAATAAAAAAATACCTGAATGGATGTTTCTAGAAAAAAACAGACATAAAAAGGCTGAGTTATTCATTCATGCTGAATCTAATGTATGTTCCCTTATTAAAATAGGGGAATGTCGAGATTTATATATAACCATATCTCCTTGTATAAAATGCTGTCAAACGATAGGAGCCATGCAAATTAAGAGAGTTTTTTATCTCGAAGAATATTCTAAATGTAGTGGATTCAAAGATTTTTTCGATTTCCATAACATCGAATATAATATTATATCAGAAGATAGTAGAAGAAATATTCAAAATTTTTTAAAAATGGAACTACTTAATTATAAATAATTCTGATGAATGATCGCAGAGAAAAACAGAAATTTGCTCTTTCGGACCCAGAGCAGTAGAGGTGTTTTCATTACACCAATATTCAACCTCTGTGGTGGTGGGAGAATTTATAAAAATCTGATAAATGGACTTGATATTTTTCGAATCTGGTGTTAATGTTGATAAATACTGTCATGAAACATACCAAGAAAAAACTCAAACTACCAAAACCTAAACAATTTGAGGATATGAAGAAATGGCTTTCATTTTATGAAAGCCATGGAAAACTCCCATACATAGAAATTTATTGTTGTGAGTGTAAAATGCAGAGGGCTAGTATGTCGCCCCAAAAGGTTAAGAAACTTCTGATTGGTTCTAACATCTCAACCATCCTGACTACCACAAATTGTAAAATGTGTGTTAAATTCGAAAAGGATCGAATTAAAGAAATTGTTAAAAAAGAGAAAAAGGAAAACGAAGTTTATTTACCTAAAATTGTAAATATTATGACTCGCGAAGAGATGGATATAAGGGCCGATGAAATTCGGAAAAATTTACCAGTAATTGATCTCCATAAAAAGACCGTAATAATCGATCTATCAAAAAATCGAGAGGCCTGTGAAAAAGAAACCAAATCAAATTGCATCCGTCCTGATATTTTTCTAAAAAATCGCGATTGTGATGACTGTAGTTTGAATGTATTTTGTAAATGCCCGATTAAAAAGTTTTCTAAATATTATAAATCAAAATGATGATTTTCTTGACTAACCTACATGGTTTATATATATTTCGGGAATGTTAAGAGCAAAGGGAAAATTTTTAGTGGGAAAAGACTTTATCAAGATCACAACCGATCTTGATTTTTGTCGATACTATCGCGCCCTTTTCAACAAGGCTCATTGGGACACTATCAAGAACCAGACGCCTCGTTACGGGGCACACATAGGCATCTGTAACCCGAAACACCATAAAGGAACCAACTGTTCGAAATATAAAAAATTGAACGGTAAAGAGATTTGGTTTGACTATGACGTTTCGGGTAATTATGGTGGGTTTGAAAAGGGATTCTTGAACTTCTGGTTAAATATTTTTTCGACCGAGTGCGAGACTATTGCCAAGGATCTAGGGATCTTGAAAAAAACCGATGGATTTGCATATTTTCATATCACGATTTTATCAACCAAAGGAATAAACCAATGCAAACAAAAATCACGAAGTTTGAAAGACTAAATATAATAATATGAACGAACTAGAACAAATTAAGCCAGATGAAAATGGTATGTACGACCAATACGGTAATAGATATCTAACTCTTACAATCGAAGATTATAATAAAGCCCTACGCACCATACGGAATTTTAAATTGATGGAATTTATACACCTGATGGGGTTGCGATAATTTTAAATAGTCATTGACAATTTCCGAAAAACTGGTAATATAACATATATGGAAACTTATATATTGGTTCATTTTTTTTTACTTCTTCTCGGTATCGTTCAGCAGCTTCACTTTTCGTGAAAAAATGTGGAATAACTGAGATTTAAGTGTAATTATTAGAAGTCCATGAAGAAAAAACGCAACATCCGTTCGTCTCGGCTAACGCTTAAATTCGCTAACGCTCATAAAAGCGAAAAGGTTGCTGAATTCCTAGACGAATATGCACGCGTCGTGACAGAATTCGTGGGGCGGTTTTGGCACGAGCTGAACGATGGGAAGCAAGTACAACAGATGCCTAGCGGCGAGATTACGAACGTTCAAACTTGGCTTTCTGCGAGAGCAATTCAGTGTGCCGCGAAACAATCTAGTGGCATTGCCAATGGCAGTCTTGCGAAGAATAAGCGCAGAGAATGGCAAGTAAAGGAGTTTGAAAAAGCAGGGCAACACAAGAAGGCACGGGTTCTGCGAGCAATCATTGAAAAAAACAAGGTCTCTTGTCCAGCAACGAATCACGTTGAGGCTCAACTAGATAGCAGATTCTTCGATCTAAACCCTTCTATTTCAACGAGTTTTGATGCGTGGCTTACGATCAAGAGTTTGAGGGGTGCCAAGGGCACAAAGGACACCACGGGCGTAAAAGACACCAAGGTTGTAGGAGGCCCAACGGGCATTCGCGGCGAGAAGTTGCTAATTCCTCTAAATTACCACAAGCATTTTAACTCCATACAAGAGACTGGAACGCGCCTCAATAGCGTTCGAATGTCCAAAACAGAGGTCTCGTTATCCTTTGAGATTCCAGAGCCGCAACCTGCGGAATTGACTCTTTCCTCAATAGGAGTTGTTCCCGCAATAGGAATTGTTCCCGCAATAGGCATTGACATCGGGCAAACGTCCATCTTTTCGGTGAGTGATGGTTCACAGATCAAAACGGGAAACCACGGATGGTCCCTCAAAGATATAAACAATAAGATGGCGCGATGCAAGCGCGGGAGTGACGGCTTTAAACGCGCCGAATCACACTGCCGAAACTTCGTGGGCGAATCCGTAAATCGGCTCAATTTCACGGGAGTCGCGTCTGTTCGCGTGGAACGCATCAAACATCTAAAGCGAGGTCGCCGAACCTCAAAATCACTTTCTCACTGGAGCGCAACAAAGCTACTAAACGCCGTTAAACAAAAGGCTCAATCACTTGGCGTCCAAGTGTCTGAGGTAAATCCGATGTTTACCAGCCAGCGATGTTCGTGCTGCGGATGGGTGCAGAAGGCTAATAGACGCGGAGAACAGTTCGTTTGCAAAGGGTGCGGAAACGCACAGAATGCAGATATGAATGGCTCCGTGAACATTAGCCTTGACCTTCCTTTATTGCCGAAGGCTGCTCGGGAGCAACACTGGAACCGTTCCGGGTTCTATTGGAACAGTTCCAGTCCTCCCACTGACGAGCTTATAGTCCGTCAGGCTCAAAAACCAATGGAATCGTTGTTGTCCAACAGGGCACCACAGATTTCTCAATGAAAATTGGAACTATGAGTGATGTGATCGCACTTATCTTAATAAGTATGGGATTTTTGTTCTGGGCTGGAATTCTTCTTTGGTTTAAATAATATGGAATATAAATCAAAACAACACGACGATTTCGAGAAAAATCTTGGAAAAATAACATCGGCTAAATTTGGTCTGGGCGGATATCAAGATGTTCAAATGGGACTTAATATATCTTTCAGTATCAAAGGTGGTGATGGATCAACATTTGTTGACGGTGGTTGGGACTATTCTAATATCGATGTCACCAAATATACAAAATGGGACGAGGATGATCGATCAAAATCCATGGCTAATATGTGTAAAGAAGTCAGTCAGATTTTAAACGATGCCAAATGTTCTACGGTTGATCAATTAATTGGTAAACCTATAGAAGTGTCTGTAGATTTTAATACATTTAAAAGTTGGAGAATTTTAGAGGAAGTTCTATGAAAATACATACACTAGGTTACGGTGGTGCTTTTGATGTTTATGAAGGGAATTCTTCTTTTATCGTTGAAACGAATGGTAAGACTATATTGGTTGATTGTGGTTGGGATGTTTTTCCTAAATTGATTAAAACTGGATGGGTTGATAAGATCGATTTGATTTATATCACCCATGTTAATGCTGACCATGTTGGAAGTCTTGAATCATTAATTTACTATAGATGGTTTTGCACCAAACCCCAGAAACCGATTCAAATTGTGGCTAGTAATACCGTTATGCAAGATGTCGAAAATATTTTATATATGGGCGGTATGCAAAGAAATGTTGAATACCGATCTTTGGGAGATCCTGACATCATAACATTTTCTACAGATTCTGAACATATCAAGGGTGTAAATTCTAGCGGGGCTTTTTTATTTGAAGGTGACAACATCTTAACATTTTCTGGTGATATTGGAAAACCGTTATCCTTTTTATCGACATCATTAAGTAAAGGAACCACGGTTTTTCATGATGCTTCCACATTTAATAATGGTGTGCATTGTTATTACCAAGAACTTTTGGAATATAAAGATCATAAGAATTTTTACACATATCACCACAATGATGCATCGGCGGAAATCCTTCGAAATGAAGGTTTTAAAACTTTGTCTGATTATTCGGTGATTAGTATTTGACATTTTTATAAATTTAGATATAGTCAGGTCATGAAATTAACACAAGTCACCAAAATTTTAGAATTAACCCCCATCCCAAATTCGGATTTTATCGAACGTTCGCTTGTATTGGGGTGGTATTGCGTGGTTAGAAAAGGTCTACATAAAGTTGGAGATACTGTTATTTTTGTATTTCCCGATACCCTAATCGATAAGAAACTTATCGATTCAACGTATGAAGGAAATGAAAGAATTCGTCTCAAAACCATGAAAATGCGGGGGCAGTTTTCCGCTGGTCTAGTTCTCCCAGCATCCGTATTGGGATTTGAGGTTCTCAATGATGGATTGGTTTTGGAAGAGGGAATGGATGTTGCAGAATATCTAAACATCGAAAAATATGAAACACCGATGTCATCACAATTAGCCGGAATCGCTCTTGGCGATTTCCCAACTTTCATCGTTTCGAAAACGGATGAAGATAACTACCGAAGTAACCCAGATGCAATCTTGGAATTGAAAGAAGATAGGTTCCAAGGACAAGAACTCGTAGCCACAACTAAGTGTGATGGTTCTTCGGGAACGTTTTTTAATTGGTACGGAACTATCCAAGGAAATCATTTGCGTGTTTGTTCTCGTAACCTTGAACTTAAAAAGGATGAAAACAACACCTTTTGGAAGATGGCCGAAAAATACAAGATCGAAGACACTCTCAAATTGGATGGTCGGAATTTGGCCATTCAATCAGAAATCTGTGGTGAAGGTATTCAAGGAAATAAAATGAACCTTAAAGGACAACATATGTTTATCTTTGGAATCAAAAATCTTGATGGTGGAAATTGGTTTTCTTGGGATGATGTGTTGGAGTTTTGTATGCGTAGCGATTACTTGCAACCTGTAGAAGAATTATTCCGTTTCAAAGTCGAAGACATGCCTTCCCTCGAAGAATTGCAAATTATTGCCGATAGTGTTAAATACGACAACGGTAAGACCGATGGTGAAGGTCTTGTCCTTAAAACTGTAGAGCCTATCAGGTCTAACGTTTTGGGTAAGAATTGGAGCGTGAAGTTTATATCAAGCCCTTACGATGCAAAGAAATAATCCAGAGAAATTATAACAAGTTTTTGATATCGATCATGAAAAGAATTGTTTCAAGTCAGCGACACACAAAATTTACTATTAAAATTAAACCAATCATGATATCAACACAAACAGAAGACAGAGAACAGCGTATATGGGAAATTGAGAATCAACCTGAAAATTTTATGAATGATCCATTCATGGAACCACATCATGTTTTCAATAGACTTCAAGATGAATATAATAAACATAAGAAACTTATTATTGCATGTGATTTTGACTCGACTTTATTCGACTATCACAAAAAAGGATATAAATTTCCTAAACTCGTTGCACTAATGAAAGATTGTAATGCACTAGGTTTTAGAATCGTGATCTTTAGTGGATCTTCGAAAGAACGTCATATAGCTATCCATATGGAATGTAATAAGCTCGGAATCGTGATTGATGGTATCAACGAAGATCTGATCGATTGGCATCCTGTAAAGAGCCATGATTGGAGTCGTAGTAAGATTTATTTCAACATCCTTCTCGATGATCGTGCTGGTTTGAAATGTGCTTATGATGCCTTGCGAAATTTGGTTGATGAACTTTTGAAGAAAAGGGTCGACCTTTCTTAAAAAATTGGATATAGTCACATCATGAAATTACCTATTCTATATTCACTCACTTCGACTGGTGCAATTCAACAATGGGAGGTTATTGTTGATGGTGGATCTTTCACCACCCGTTATGGTCAGAAAGATGGAAAGATCGTCGAGGCAGCATGGACCGATACGGTTATGACCAATGCTGGTCGAGCCAATCAACGCGATCCCGAAGCACAGGCACTATTCGAAGCCGAAGCCATGTGGAAAAAGAAAAAGAAATCGGGTGGGTATTTTGAAAATATCGATGATATTGGTAAGATGTCATTCGTCGAGCCTATGCTTGCCAAGAACTTCAAGGATCGTATCAAAAAGATTACTTATCCATGCGTCTCACAGGTGAAGTATAATGGATGTTTTGCCTATGATACAAAAATTACTACAAATCTAGGAGATATTAATATCGGTGATATCGTTGAGAATAATATCGATTGTGAAGTTTTGACTTATAATATGGTAAGTAGGAAAACCGAATTTAAACCGATTAAAATGGGGTTTAAAGATTGTTTCGATGAAAAGGAACAAAATCCCGATTGGTTCGAAATAGAATTGATGAATGGTAAAAAAATACAGGTCACGGGTAATCATAGGCTATATCTACCAAGATTAAAGTGTTGGAGACGGGTCGATCAAATAAAGGATAGCGATGTATTGGCATTAAAAAAATAACAAACCATTGTATTTTATGTGTAAGTATATATGTGAACCATTTAGAAAAATTTAAAAAAATGAAAATAGATATGGAGATTATATCTCGACATCCAAATGACTGGACTCGAAGAAAATATTTAAAAGGGATAATCTCGAAAGAATTTTTGGACGAAGTCGTGAATTTCCATAAATTTAGTATGAATTTCATCGCCCAGAATATTCTTCAACCGAGGGGTATAAAAATGTCTGCGGCGGCGATCATATATCGTTGTAAAACTTATGGAATAGATACACCGACCATGGTAGATTCTGCCAATAATCCCAAAGTTCGCAACAAATTTAAAGAAACATGTGATACGAGATATGGTATGGAACATCCTATGTCGAAAAATTCCAGATTTTATAAAAAAAGGAATAAAACAGTAAAGAATAGGTATAATATTGCGAACGTGTTTCAGTTAGAATCGACGAAAGAAAAAAGTAAAGAGACTCTGATGACAAAATATGGAGTCACAAACCCAAATTATCTTCCAAATCGTCCAAAACATAGCGGATATAGAAGCAAGTTACAAATTATCGTAGAGGATATGTTAAAAGAATTGAACATAGAATTCGAATATGAACCACAACATAGATTCTTTAAATTTAATAAAAAATTGAATCGAGAGTTTTGTCCCAGACCGGACATATTGATAGAATCTAAAAAGATTGTTATAGAGATAAATGGTGATATCTGGCATGGAAATCCCAAAATATATAAAGCAACGGATATAATTCCGATTTGGGGTGGAAATAAAACGGCGAGAGAGATTCGAAAAAAGGATAAAATACGAATTCATCACATAGAAGATTTTGGATATAAAGTGATTGTTTTATGGGAGCTTGACATTCGAAAAAATCCAGATAAAATAAAGAAAATTATAAATGAAAACTGTAAAAATTAAATCTATAAAAAAGATACCACCGCAAAATCGATACGATTTAGAAATCGTAGGAAATCATAACTTTTATGCTAATGGCATTTTAGCACATAATTGTCGCGGCATTGCAACCAAAGAAGGTCTATACACTCGTAAGGGTGAAAAGTATATGACAGTGCCTCATATCGAAGATGCTTTGAAAGGATTCTTCGCGGTATATCCCGATGCGGTTTTAGATGGTGAATTGATGGGTGATGGTCTCAAAGATAAATTGAACGAAACGATGAAATTGATTCGTCGGAGTGTCCATATCACACCAGAACATTTGAAGAACAGTGAACAACGGGTTCGGTTCTTTGTTTACGATGGATACAATATAGGAAATGTTACCAAAGAATCTATTTACATGTCGAGATATGCTCGGATCAGTATCGAACTCGAAACGACTCCTTATATCAAATTGGTTCAGAATGTCATGTGTAACAACCTTGAAGACATCTATAAGCATTTTGGAAAATTGGTTGAGGATGGTGAAGAAGGATCAATCATTAGGTTACTTAATGCACCTTATGAAAACAAACGATCTGCAAATCTTCTCAAAATGAAGCAGACAGATGATTCAGAAGCCGAAATCTTAGATATCAAAGAAGGGACCGGAAATTGGGCAGGGATGGGTAAGGTCATTACTCTTAAATGGAACGGAAAAGAATTTGATGCTTCGTTCAAAGGAACCCAAGAAGAGGCTAAAAAATTCTTGGACGATAAAGATCAATGGATCGGTAAGACGGTGACATTCCTCTATAACAATCTAACCGGACTCGGAGTTCCTAACTTTTCCCGAGTGGACTACAACAATTGTTTGAAGTAATATGAAAAAAGGCAGACCATTAGCACCGAAGGGTGGAAACGATAAAGTATGGACACCAGATGATCTGGCTTTCCGTATCGTAGATCATTTTCAACCTTCTGGACTCATTTTAGAACCATGTAAGGGTGAAGGCTCTTTTATGAGGGCATTTTCCAGAAATGGTATAAATGATGCCATTTGGTGTGAAATTGATAAAGGTGTTGACTTCTTAGAATTTAATGATAAGGTTGATTGGATCATTACGAACCCGCCATGGTCACAATTCAGGAAATTTTTGAAAAAGTCTATGGAAGTATCGAACAACATTGTTTTTCTTGCTCTACTAAATGCATGGTTTATGAAAGCTAGGGTTCGAGATATGCAAGAAAATGGTTTTGGATTGGTTGAAGTGTTGATGGTAGATACACCACCCAAACCTTGGCCTCAGACGGGATTTCAGTTGGCAGCAGTCCATGCCCTAAAAGGATATACAGGAGAAGTTAAATTTACATTTTAAAATAATGGCAATGGATTAATAGTTGTTTTATAATTCGCAAAACCTCGTCAACATAACATTTAGAATTTTTCTCTCTATCTTATCACATATATTACAAATGAATAAATACACCGATAAAACACCTGACATCAAAAAATTGATCCGCGAACAGTGTAATTCTGGTGATATCTTTATGATTTCTAGTGCCATCTTCAATGATCTTCCCAATTTCGGAATTTGGAGTGGTTCTGCTAAACTAGAACATCACCATTATGGTGATCATGGGTTGTCTACGCACACATTTGAGGTCATTACTTTGATGTTAAAAACCAAGGAAGTTCTCAATCTAAATATCAGACCAGATCATATTATCTTGGCTGGATTATTTCATGATGTTGGTAAGATGTGGGATTATAGTAGAAAATTTCGCATACCCAAAACCCTAGATATGATGAATCCATTTGATCGTGGTGGTTGGGAAGGAACCGACCATAAACGCGAAATTCACCACATTAGCCGATCTGGGTTGGTTTGGAGTAAAGCTGTTGATAAATACGATCTATATAAAGAACATCATGATGATATCTTACATGCCATTCTTGCCCATCATGGTCGAAGAGAATGGGGTAGTCCTGTTGCACCACACACGAAACTTGCATGGTTGCTTCATACGTGTGATCAAATTTCTGCTCGTATGGATGATTGTGACAAGTGTGATGTTTTAGACCATTAAAATCACATTGTCCTTGACACTATAACAAATTTTGATAATATCTTTTTTATGAAACTAGAGACATTTTATTTTTCATAATTAATTTCATAACCATATATAATTATACTGAACATTCACGAATATCTCAAATATTTATTGACAATTCCATAAAAATGGATAATATAGACGGTATGAAAATTGACAGGTTTCCATCAGAAGAAGAGTTTTATATACGAGATTGTATTATATCAAATACAACGTGTAAACTTATATTCCCCCGACAAATTGGTGTCAAGTGGGATGAAACCAACAAATATTTCAGAAGTTCCATATGGACCGAAGATGGCGAACTCGTGAGCGCATCTTATAGAAAATTTACAAATTTACCAGAGCAACCAGAGTTCGAACCTTTAAATATTAAAGGTGATATTGAATATATTCGTAAGATGGATGGTTCGGCTTTGATTATATCCAAATTTAAAAAAGAATTAATCGTGCGAACCCGAGGAACGGTTGATGCCGAATCAACGATGGAAAACGGTTACGAAATACCGATTCTCAAAGATAAATATCCTAGATTGTTTGATAATGATTTGTTGGATAGTGAAGGATATTCTATTATATGTGAATGGTATTCTCCAGTAAATATAATAGTGGAGCGTGAAAGTTTGGAACCCGAATTGTGGTTGACCGGAATCGTAGAACACCCACACTATACGTATATTATACAAGACAAATTAGATGATGTGGCTATTTCTTTTGGGGTTAAACGACCATCTCGTTATTTGTTTCCCTCCATCGAAGATATGGTGAACGATGTAGAAAAATGGACAAAGGGTGAGGGTATAGTTATTTATGGAAATAATGGTCAAGTTTTGAAAAAAACCAAAGCTGATGCCTACCTTGTAAAACATCGAATCAAGTCCGAATTATCTTCTGAAAATAACCTGATTCAATTCTATGTCAAAAATGATATGCCTGATTACCAAGGTTTTTACAACCTGATCGAAACTAGCTTCGATCATGAGATTGCAGAACAACTCCGTGGTCAAATTTCGAGACTATCTGATGGTGCAAAAGAAGTGAATCGAATATTAGATCATATTAATGATTTCGTAAGAACTATAAAAAATTTAAAAACGAGAAAAGAACAAGCCCAGATGATTATAGAATCATATGGTCCAACAAATAGAGCGTCTTTTTGTTTCTCTAAATTGGATGGAAAAAATTTAACACATGATCAAATCATAAAGATTTTTTGGCAAGTCCTTAAAAAATCATGAAATTTGGATTTACTGGTAATCAAGTTGGTATGAGTAACGAGCAAAAGCACGTTGTTCTAAGTATCTTTTCTGATATAGTCTCTGTTGAATTTCATCATGGAGACTGTATCGGAGCAGATACGGATGCTCATAATATTTATAAAGAAGTCTCGTCCGGTAAGATTATTATCCATCCACCGATCAACGAGATTAAAAGATCGTTTTGTGAGGATGGAGTTGTTCTCGAATCTAAAGAATATCTTGCAAGGAATCATGATATTGTGGACGCATCGAATATCATGATAGCATGTCCTAGTAGTAAAATCGAACAAGTTAGATCAGGAACATGGGCAACCATCCGATACTCTAAAAAGAAAAATAAAAAAATATATATAATTTTTCCAGATGGTTCTATGGAACGAAATGGGTTTATGGATTATACAACAAATCTAATAAAATTACTTTCTTAATAAATTTTCATAATTCTTGACATATCTACGTTATTATATATAATGCACCTTATGAATAATCCTTATCTAATTCTAGCATGTGTGATCTGGTTGTCTTGTGGATTCGCCACAGCATTTACCAAAAACGTAGATACTATGGGACTTGCAACAAGTATGACCTTCTTCATTTTTGTAGTTTGGGTGTTTGCAACAAAATTATAAAATAATATGTATAACACATTCACACAGAATTTGCTCAAAAAGTCGAAACCCTCTAAAAAAGTTGATCATAAAGATGATGCATTCGTATCTATTGGGAAGTATCTAGAATCCACTGGATGGAAAAATATCGACATGATTTCTCCGGATCATTGTTGGTTCCAATGGATCGATCCTATTCATGGAATGTCTCACAGAATAGATTCTGCCTTCGTGCTTCAAACCGAAAGAGAAATTTATAATATAACAAATGGATAACCCTTTCTTAATTTTAACCTATGTAGTGTGGGTATCCTGTGCAATTGCATCACTATCACCAAATAATTCAGAATCTATGAATGTTGCGTTCAATATAACCGTTTGTATTTGGGTTGTCTGGGCACTAATTCAATAATATGAAACGACCAACCCAAAAAGAAAAGATTGCAATGTATGAGGGATTTCTACATGACATTAATTTATATTGTATTATCGGAAAAAACGAAAAGATCAAAGATCTGGTACATAATGCCGATATGTGGAGTTATGCACACCGACAAGGTAATGGAGAATTTACCGAAAAGGAACAAAACAAAATAATCGATAAACGATTTAAAAAATTACGAGACACTAAAAAATAATATGGCCCACGTAATCAACAAATATTGTCCATACTGTAAAAAGGTTTATTATCATACCAATGGAAATTGTAATTTTTGTTCTGGTTTGAAGGCAATGGACCAAAAAATCAAAGATCAATTAATATGGGAGAGCAAAACATTAGAAGAAAAGGTTGAAGATCTTCACCAAAGACTATTAAAAAATGGGTGCTAAATCGATAACCGAGATCTTCCCAGAAATGATATCAAAGACAATTTCTCGATCTGGGTTACTACCCTGATTCTGTTTTTTGTATTGACATCTGTGAAGACTCTGATAAAAATTATTGGGTAATGGAACTCACTTCCTTTTCTTCGGCTGGTCTATATGAGTGTAAGATGGAAAACATTGTTAGACGAGTCAGTGAGATCGCCCAAGAAGACTATGAACTATTTTCAAAATTTAACCTACAAACATACAATGATCCAAAAACTTAAAAAACTAATCGGCCACAAATACGACACTCGATACACTTGGGGAGAACTGAATTTTCATAAATTCAATTTACGTGGTTCTTGGTTGGGTTGTGGATTATCCACCGACAATGTTTCGGGAGGAAAGATGTTGGGTTTCCATCTGCCCTTTATGGATCTATATATCCATCTAAATCACGGAGAAATTGAATTCTTTGATGATGAACGATATAGAAAATATAATCTAGGATTTTATGATTATTGTTCCATTGTCTTCGGATGGGGTGAATATAGGAAAACTATTCGTCTTCCATGGTCTCTTGATTGGGAATCAACAGAGGTTCTAGATACTATAAGTTTTGAATCACTATTTAAAGACTCCAGAAAAAATGGTACAGATCATGACGCTTTAACAAAAGCCGAAGAACGACATTCTAAACAAGAACCATACACTTATACGCTAAAGAACGGTCAAATACAAAATGTAATTGCCACATATCATCTAGATAGAATGACATGGCACTGGAGAGGTTTGCCTTTTATTAAAAATCGATCAACCACAATTCGGGTAGATTTCGATCAAGAAGTTGGCGAAGGAACAGGAAGTTGGAAAGGTGGAACCATTGGTTGTGGATATAAACTACTTCCTAATGAAACGGCACTGCAATGTTTGAAAAGGATGGAACTAGAAAGAAAATTCAACCGATAAAATTGATTGACCTTATTTGAAAATTCTGATATATTAAAACCATGAAAGAATTTACAATCAAAAATCTTAAACCAGAAGAACTGGTTATCGTAAACAAATGGCCTCAATTTTTCATCGTTCCGATGGATGGTAGCTACACAGATCAATATATAAAACTAGGTCATATCAAAGAGGAAGAATCTTGCAACCTTCGATATTCAATGGAATTTGGGATCGGATGGTTAGGACTTGCTGATAAATTAGCCGAACGAGCCTGCACTTTGGTTGATCTACTTGTTAAGAGTGGTATCCAACCAGATGCACGGATCACTTCGTGCATCATGAAAGAGAAATTCGGGACTCTAACCAATCAAGGTGATCACAACCTAACCGGAATCTATCGAGAAATTTGGAGAGTATTAGAATCACATATCGAATACCTGTCATCTCAAACTTGTGAGGTATGTGGAGACTATGGTAAACTCGATAAAAGTTCGAATTGGGTGAAGGCTCTGTGTGAAAAACATTCAGGTCAAGAAAAACGATATAAGATGGAACCAGAACAACTACACGGAACAGAATAAAATTATGGGAAACACGGCACTAAAAGAAAAATTTGGATTTGAAGGACAGAGGATGTCTGCACAAGAATATGAATTCGTGTGCAACCAACTCCGTCAAGGACTTCCATTTGCAACTAAAGATCGTTTCCGTGGTGTCAAGATCATCCCTTCTTATGAATTTAAGAAAGATCATGGTGATGTTGATTGTGTCACCATGGACCGAGATGCCAATAATTTTGAGAACATGAGTCGTAAGATCAAAGAAACCTATAAGGCTCGATACGTCCGAAAAAATTCGAACGTATATTCATTTGACTTTTTGGAAAAATATCAGATAGATCTTGCGGTCTTTGAAGATACAAAACCTTATCATGCATACCTAAGTTTTTGTTCATATTCTCCTATCGGTAACTGTATGGGGTATATGCTCAAACAGGCTGGTTTGAAATGGGGTATTGATGGACTTACATACCCTGTTAAACTATCCGATAGTGAACAATTGGGTTGTATCCCCATTAGCACCAATTTGGAGAGTGTCGTTGAATTCTTTGAATCTGATGTCGGTTATGGTAATTTCTATGAAGAACGAGATATCTTCCAATTTCTTACAGGTTCTCGATTCTTTAGCAAGGATATCTTTGCCTTTGAAAATTTGAACAGTATCAATAAAAATAGGAATGCGAAACGGGGTGATTATAATCGTTGGTTAGAATATATTAAAGATATGAAAAATACCTTTATCGGTGATCCTGATAAGACCGTTTACATCAAAGAAATTTCAAAACACTTTTCTGTGGACATATTAGATAAATGGAAAAAGATGTTGGGAGATCATTTGGTAAAAAAAGATATGGCATCTAAATTTTCTGGTAGTTTGGTTATGGAAGTAACCGGAGCCGAAGGAAAGGACCTAGGAAACATCATCCGCGCATTTAAAGATCATAATGGTCCATTGGATTCCGATTACATTTTAACCCATACCAAAGAACAGGTCGAAGCCCGATTTGTTGACTGGTATAAACTTAATAAATAATATGAAAAGACAAAAAAAAGATGATTATGATAGTAAACAATCTGAAATAGATGAGGATCGAAAATATCGTCAGGTGTTCCTTACCGAAGAAGAGATTAATGAGATGACATATATTGAAGAAGTGTTAGAAGAAATAACCAAACGAAATATCCCTATATATATTTTTCCACTACTAACAACCATAGATGATGATGCCAAAAAACAAAAGGCAGTGTTTCAATATAATAATCTAGAAGCACTTTCAACGGTGGAAAATGGTGTATATGACATTGAATCTCTAAAAAATATCCATATGTTAAATTCTGGATTAGCAGCATCTGTCGTCAATCTTTTCATTGGACTTGTTAAAGCATCAGAAGAATATACATGTTCCGCTAATGAACTTATACAAAAAGGACTTGACTGCCTCTACCAATCATGGAATAATAAGAATTCTAAGGTTGATCCTGTAAAGGATTATCTAGATAAACTAAACGATGAAAAAGAAGACAATGATTAAAATCTCTTATCTCGACCCTCGGAGGCATGGTCCTAATCTTTCATTTGAGACGATTTAAGAGGTTAGTTTGAATGGGAAACCATTAAGTCTTGGTATAATAAAAAAACCGATGAAAATAATTGATGGTGATCTATTAAATAGCGAATGTAATCACATTGCTCACTGTGCAAACTGTTTTCATACGTTCGGAGCCGGAATTGCTCGACAAATTAGAGAACAATATCCAGAGGCATATGATGCAGACCTGAATACCAAGAAAGGTGATATAAATAAATTAGGACAATTCACCTGTGCCGAGTCTTCTGGAAAATTCATATATAACTTATACGGGCAATATTCGTTCGGGTCTGGTAAAAGACTTATGGAAGACAAATTAGAGATAGCACTGGTGCATTTAAAAAACCATCTATGCACCAAAAGAATCGATGGAGATTCTAATATCATCCTTGGGTTTCCTTGGAAAATCGGGTGTTGTTTGGCGGGTGGAAATTTTTCCATTGTTAGACCTATGGTAGAAGGCATTTTTAAAGAAGTAGGTTTCCCGGTATATTGGGTCAAATATACTTCTTAGAATTATTCGGTCTCAAGAAAGTGAGCCTTTAAAACCTGTTCTCGTCTTCCGCACTTTTGTAACCAAACTTGGGCAATTTGTTTTGGTTCGTACCAAAAGGCTCTAACCGTTGTAGATTTCCAATAAGAATCCCAAACCCACAATTGATTTTGTCCTGATGGATATAGATAGACCGTGGCAGCATGTGAATAGGTCGGAGTGGAGAACATCAAGACTCTGGACTGAACACCAGACCCACGCAATCCTTGGGCCATTGAGATAGCCTCTGGAACACATGCATTACGATAAACTCCAACCCAAGGCGCAGCAGGAACCGGAGGATTGGTAACACATGATACTAAAAAAAGTAGACATGCAAATAGTATGCACAGGTTTTTCATTAGATTATGCGTAGTTAGTAAAGCTGGAAAGATCGACTTGGGAAATGGTGTATCCGGTGGAGATTCCGGCGAGAGTGTCAACGTCCGTTACTCACTCACAACTTCTTCAAAACTCCAAGGCGAAACCGGAAAATCTACATCCCCTACAAGTGCCATACCTTTGACCGTCTGCAACCATGTATAAAGAGCAATAAGTTTAGGATGCGATGCCAGTGCATCGTCTTCTTTAACCTGCATAAGAATGTCTATAAGGGTTACAAGTCTTGAACCATTAAAGCCTGAATTTTCTACATGTCTTTCACCTTCGACAATTTTTTCCGATGGTGTTAGGTTCGCAATGCGGGTCAATTCTCTTGATGCCCTTAGTGCCTCTTGTTTATCTTCAAAGGTGATAAGTTCACCTTCTTCGTAGAAATACCTTGTAGGTGGGTTAGAAGTTCTACCTGCTACCACCAAAGAAGCCTGTTCGTCTGATAGTTCTACAATGGTGGTTCCTTCAGGATTACCTGTGATTTCACTATCGGATATTCTGTTGATTCCGTTTCTTTCATTGATTACTGCATATTTCATAATGTTATAAATTTGTGATCCAATTAAATTTGGATTCGATTGCACCGGAGAGTTCTCTACCTAAGATTGTTTCATAGTCTTGAACCAATGGTTCCACTTTTTCACGGATCGTATGATCTCCATAAGGAAAACCAACTTCGACTTCATTTGTGTATTGCTCTACATTATTAAAATCGTGAACAAAATCATCTTCTTCTAAATATTCCCAAACACCCTTCATAACCTTTTCAGGATTGCGGGTTAATCGGTCGGCATTAATAAAGTGAAGTTTATCACCAAAGCGTTGTGCTGCTTCGAACAAGCGTTCTACGGCAATGCCAACCGGAGCACTAGACAACCAACCTTGAGCACGTTTATCGATGGTTGTGAATTGTGAAGGGTTGGCTTCTTCAAATCCATTAAAGGGTGCGGGATGTTTGCGATGGATCTTTTCCATCGAACAAATGATTCCTCTAATATCTCTAACAGGAACCAACACCTTTGCATCTGGGAATACCTTAAACAATTGATCTAGGTGGCCAATATAAGAACGACACTTATCAACGACTACTGGTCTATCTGTGATCGAATCAAAGGCATGAGAACATCCACCCCTGACATAATCATAATACATTTTTTCTAGTGTTTCGCCGCCTACGGCCTTGGCTTCTTCTGTTTGGAAGACTTTACGGGCAATATAGCCGATTTCATGTAGTGGGCTTGTTGCAGTTGCATGGACTCTAGGATTTTGGCTGATAAGATTTTGGATCAAGGTTGAACATGCTCTAGGAAGTCCTGATACGAAGTGAATTTTTTTGTTCATGTTTATACTAAGTCCTTGACCACCGTAATTCCAGTCTTGCCGCCGATTGTTTGTCCACCGCTTGCGGTCCATGTGACATCGGAAGAACGGGCATGGATTGTGGTTACTGATGTTGAGCCGATTACATTGCTTTGATCGAAGATCGTTTTGGTAACGTAGCAATTCACGTTGGTTAAACCAGAGCAAGAGAAGAATGCATAGTTCCCAATCGAAGTGACCGAATTTGGAATCGTGAGACTTCCGGTGAAAGTGCAATATTTGAATGCACTGTTCCCAATCGAAGTGACCGAATTTGGAATCGTGAGACTTCCGGTTAAACCAGAGCAAGAGTTGAATGCATAGTACTCAATCGTAGTGACCGAATTTCCAATCGTGAGACTTCCGGTGAAACCAGTGCAATATTTGAATGCACTGTTCCCAATCGAAGTGACCGAATTTGGAATCGTGAGACTTCCGGTTAAACCAGAGCAAGAGTAGAATGCATAGCTCCCAATCGAAGTGACCGAATTTCCAATCGTGAGACTTCCGGTGAAACTAGAGCAAAAGTAGAATGCATAGCTCCCAATCGAAGTGACCGAATTTGGAATCGTGAGACTTCCGGTGAAACTAGAGCAAGATCTGAATGCATTGTTCCCAATCGTAGTGACCGAATTTGGAATCGTGAGACTTCCGGTTAAACCAGAGCAAGAGTAGAATGCATAGCTCCCAATCGTAGTGACCGAATTTGGAATCGTAAGACTTCCGGTTAAACCAGAGCAAGAGTTGAATGCATAGCTCCCAATCGAAGTGACCGAATTTGGAATCGTGAGACTTCCGGTTAAACCAGTGCAATAGTAGAATGCATAGCTCCCAATCGTAGTGACCCCTTGCCCAATGCTTAAACCTTTTAAGGTGGTCTGACTGCTCTTCCAATCCTCAGGAATAGTCGTAATCCCATAACCTTTTACAACATCAGAAGCATCGGCAATTAAGGTTAAAGTTGCTGGTGAGGTAGGAATATCAACCGGAACATTGCCCCCAGTAGCGGCCCCATCACCAACACGGATCTTCCCATCAATCTGCCCAATACTATTCAAAGGCGGCACAATGCCCGTAAAGTCTGCCAACCTCAAATCCGCCACCAGCTCCCCAGTTTCAGGATTAGTAAGAACCCGCGAGAACCATGAAGCATCTGCGGTGACATCCGTTGCGGCTAGGCTCCATTCAATCGAAGGATACCCGACAACGACCTGATCGGTCTGCACGACGCGCAACCCGACATAGACCGAGGCGTAGCTGGCAGGGTTTTTGCGGGCGGCGGCGTCGGCTACGGTGATGACCTCATTCTTCGCCTCAATCGCCTGCTTAACTCTTTCCGGACTCCATGAACGAAGTTCCGTAGAGGTCCCGGCTTCGGCTTCGGGTTGGGTGGCTGGTGTTTGTATAGGTTCTTTAAGATCTAGAGCCGAAAGGGACGGAACAACAACATCATATAGAGTAACCCGATATGTCACCCCACCATCAACCATCGGAATGACGGCACTCGATAGTGTAGGATTTGTGTTTAGTGGTAATTCAGAAATTTTTACGCCCATAATATATCAACTACTTATACTAATTAGACACTAAAAGACCATTTTCTTTGATCATATCCTCTGAATATATTTAAACCGCTATAAGTAATTCCATATGCGCGATAACGACACAATTCTGTTAGAAAGCCTCTACCTATCAATTTTGGAAGAAGATGCAGAATCTAGTAAGGCGCAGGCACTAAACATTTTGGTTAAAAAAGAAATCGGATACCAAGTTTTTAAGGCCAAGAACAACCCAGAGAACAAAGATGCCTTTGACAGTGCCAAGACAAAATGGAACGGAACCGTCGAATCATTAGCCGAGATCATTACCAAATACAACCCAAAGGATAAAAACCTTTCAGACATTGTTCCTCTTACCAATTTCTTAGTAGCAGGGGCCAATATCAACTTATTAAGTAAAGAATATAAGGATTACACCGAGCAAGCATCACTTTTCAACCAAAAAACCATCCATAAGGCACCAGATTTTCTTAAATGGACCGAACAGATTCATTCCAAAATGTCAGAAGGACGTGCAAATCAAGAATTGCACGTCTTAGGAACCGATGCAGATCCTAATAAAGTATATGATGATGAAAACATTACCGTGTTCTTATCTAACAATTCCGATGATCCTAGAAAATCTGTTTCTAGCTGTAAGAAATACGGTAAAGGAACTAATCTTTGTATTTCCGGTTCATCGGCTAGTCACTACTACCATTCTTATAGATGGGAGAAGAAACTAACCACATACTTTATATGGCTAAAGAAAGAAAATAGATATATCTTGGTCGATGCAGTCGAAGATGGTGGTTATCAATACAACAACGTCAAAGAGAATCATGATTATAGTTCCACCCCCAAACAGATCATCAAAAAGTATCCAGATCTTAAACGTGCATTTGATCAAGGAATCTTTAAATCGGTTCCGATCACCGGAAAAGAACAAGAATATTATGAAAAGTTCTATGAGGAAAATGGAGTCGAACATTTTAAAACTTTGGAAGACATCTTAATGTATACTTCGTTTCATAACCTAACTAAAGAAGATTGGGAAAATATCAGGCAAAGAGATCTGCTTAAGCCTGTTCTCGAAGTAGCCGTTGAAAACTCAGAAGACGAAGACATTAATCTCGATTATGAAACCTTAGATCAATATCCGGCACCAAAGAAGAGATATTGGGACAAGAAGAAACAAAACGTAGAACGAGAATTGGGTGCATGGGACGATGATGATGAATTTGATTTCACCCCAGACGAATTGAAAATCTTAGGACAGATAAAAGAAGTTCCGCAAAATTTCATTGATACACTATTATCAAATTCTACCAAGGCCGGAATGTATGTTGTGACACTAATAGATAATGGAAGATCATTATCGGATGTTCCTGAAGAAGTCTATAAAAGAATATTAACCACCGGATCACCAGAAACCATTTATGATATTCTAAGTGTACTACTTGATAAGAAACAACCAATAGATGAAAGACTATATCAGAGAGTGGCTCTTTATAGCCCATCATTTTCGGTTAATATTGCCGAAAAGTTACTATCAAATAACCTAAAGGTTCCTGAAGCTATTCACAATCAAATTTTACAAAGTCCATATGCAAGTGCCGACTATATAACATTTTTAATGGATAAAAAAATTCCAATTACGGATGAACTAATCGGTGCCGTAATCGAAAATGAGGTATCAGCATTTAAAACAGCACTATTTTTAATCAATAACAATCAAAAAATTCATGAATCTTTAATTGATAGAATTTCTTCTGATACTTCAAACTCATATAACTTTATTGAAAGAGCCATTAGAAATAGTGTTGATTATTATCGTATCCCTCAAAAGATTCGAGACACGGCTTTGGCAACCGCAGGTGGAGCACTAGAATACAATGTACTTAACATATCGCAAGAATTATTAAAAAAGGCCGATGATTTAACACTACCGAATGAGGTTATTGAAGCACTAGCCAAGAGTTATACACTGTCTAGGGATGTTGCGATCCTTATGCTCAGAGATGTCGATCTGCATAATATTCCTCCGAAATTATTAGATACTATTTCTAAATCAGCACGAGCATCCTATGATGTTTATAAACGTGCTAATATGGCCGATTTTATTCCAATCGATGCATATCCAAAATATTTGATAGAACCAATTTTAGATGATGATTTGGTTCTGGACGACTTTGTGGTGCATATTTTATCTAAAAGAATGGGTGCCAAGATCCCTGAATATATTGTAGATGGGATCATAAAAGGAGGGTCATCTTCAACACAGGCTAAATTTGTATACAGAAAATTCATCGATAAAGGCGAAGAAATTCCTGATAAATGGATCAAGGTAATTGCACTCCATCCCGAAACGGCAACCAAAATGATCTTTAAAATTATAGAACGAGATGCTCCCAAAAACTATAAAGACATGAACCATGGAAAAATGATTGAAAAGGTTCCAAAAGAATTGATAGAAAGTGCCCTTTCTACGATCCCGACTGCTATTAGGTTCCTCAAAGGGCTGATCAATGATAACATCAAAGACATCCCAGATGCATATTTTAAACCAATTTTGAAAGATAATGAAATTGTTAATAGTATAGTATATCACATGACATATGTTCACGATCCGGCAATGGTACCACCCAAAATTTTGATGGATCAACTGACCGATACACAAAAAGAAACTATCGAAAAGGTTGCTACAAAGACCCGAAATGAATCATTTGGGCGATTTAGGGACTTCTTTTTCAGGTAAAAGGGACCAAAAATATTCGAATTGTTACTAAATGTTCGTAATAATGGACAAATGGAACCATTAAACAAATATATTTTGACAAGGTAAATGTGTGTGGTATGATCGTGGGAAATATTATGAACCTAAAATTGATCAAAGATCCTAAATTGGATGAAATTCTAGAAGATATCCCACCCACCAACGAAAACATCAATGAATTTTTAATGGTCAAGGGTTATAACGAGATAAAATCTCTACCCACCCATACATCCCAATTAGCAGAAAATCCCGATAAATTCTCGGATCATAAATGGAACAGAATTGGGGGATAATAGGTTTTTTATCTATAACAAATTAAAATATGAAAAACCAAAATGTCCGGTGGGTAGAAGAAAAGGGCAAAACCCGAAACCTTTGTTGGAATCGTGTGCAAAAAAAAAAGAACTAAAATAGAACATCTGGTTAATTAAGATCGTAGATATAGATAAGACCCTATACTATAATGAGAATAGAATGAAAAGGAACTAGGTGTAATAATAGAACATGGTGTAGAAATAGAACATGGTGTAAGAATACAACACTGATATCAATATGAACCAAAAAATTATGAGACTCGAATTAATAAAGAATAAACGATCTGGTGATATGATATATCTATTAGATCAAGAAAATGTATATAGGATCATTAATAATATAAACAAGACCATATATATATATGGTGATTCATTATAAAAGGATATGTGAAAAAGTATCTTTCTCAAACCAAGAACAGAACCAGACGATCTAAAAAAAAAAATTTCCCTAGACTATTTTCATATAGACAGTGTGACAGGTATAAGGGAACATAGATCTGTTTTTGTACACTAAGGTTTACCAAAGAAAAGAACCAGATTATATTAATAGGAGAACAAATGAAAAATAATATAGGTTTTTTTCTTTTTTGTTCATAGTATCAAAATAGCACCGACCATTTAAAAATTTGTGGATGTTTTGTCCGTAGGACGATTTTTTCACAGGTTTTACAGGTTTTACAGGTTTTTACGGTTTTTGTGTAATAAAGAGTATTTACTATTTTTTAGTATTTACTATTTTTGTGTAATAATCTAAGTCTTTGAATATCAATGACTTAGATAAGTTACTGATTTTCAACCACTTATGACTTTTCTGTAAACCAATGATTACCAATGACTTACAACCACTTGCATAAACCAATGATTACCAATGACTTACAACCACTTGCATAAACCAATGATTACCAATGACTTACGAACTTCGGCTATCCGATTATTCGTAAGTTACTGAAAACCAACTACATACACGTTTATTTAATTTCGCCTCCTTCATTTATCATGTAAAAAAATTACCGAATCCATTTCGAAAATGTAAAGAAAAATCTTCTGAAACATCGTAAATGCTTGTAAATCAATGGTTTACAATTGCAGAAAATTTAAAAGATTGACAAAATTCTCAAAATATGTAAGAATAAATTTATACCACACAGGGAACACCTACCCCTTTCAGAAAATTCAGAAAAATTGGCACGGGCCGAGTTTTCTGAAAATTCTGAAAATTCTGAAAATTTAGTCTTGACAAATTTCAAGGTTTTGCTATTGTGTTACAAGGGGAGACAGGGTTGAATTTTTTTAAAATTCTGAAAAATACATAAAGATTGTTGGTGACAAAATTTCAAATCCATGATAGTCTAAATTTATTGCACAAAGGGAAAAGACTTAGTGGTTCTAAAAAACGAGAAATTTCTGAACTTTTCTAAATGATTTTAAATAAACTATTTACAACTTTGGATCATTACTTTTCCCCTAGAGAATAATTTTATTTGACATGGTTGTAAATTGTGCGTAGTTTGTAGGTATGAAACAAGAAATCATCCCACAGCAACAGCTCCGAGCAAACATCATTGCCCGCAGGAACGGATATGGAAGAGCAACAACCGTAATCATCGGCACCGTGGACCGTGTTCTTTCTCACATTGCCTATGGTTATCGTAAATATACCACCGGAGAATATGTCACCAGTGCATATAGGTCAAATTTTGGCTGGAAAAATACATATTATCAGAGTGCCGAAACGACGGTTGAGATTTGTGAAAATTGTGTTTGACGTATATAAAACTCTAACCTAGTATATAAAAATGAATAAAATCACATACACAGTCGAAGTAGAGGATGGCTATAGTGCATGGTACCTCAATGATAAGTTCCATCGGGAAGACGGTCCAGCCGTTCTAAATTCAGATGGATATAGTGCATGGTTCATCAATGGTGAACTCCATCGTGAAGACGGACCAGCCATTGAATACTCAAATGGGACTAAAAAATGGTTCCTCAATGGTAAACTCCACAGGGAAGACGGTCCAGCCGTTGAAAGTCCAAATGGATATAAAGAATGGTACCTCAATGGCAAACTCCATCGGGAGGACGGACCAGCCGTTGAATACTCAAATGGGGATAAATCATGGTTCATCAATGGTGAGAAACACACGGAGTCTGAGTTTAAAATCAAAACACAAAAAACCAAAAACATTACCGTAGCCGAACTGGAAAAACTACTTGGCTACAAGATTAAAATTATCTCCAAAACATGAAAACTGCCTTGACATATATAAAACCCTAAGCTAGTATATAAAAATGAATAAAATCACATACACAGTCGAAGTAGAGGATGGCTATAGTGCATGGTACCTCAATGGTAAACGCCATCGCGAAGATGGTCCGGCCATTGAAGGTTTAAGTGGATATAGTGCATGGTTCATCAATGGTAATCTCCATCGTGAAGACGGACCAGCCGTTGAATACTCAAATGGAGATAGTGGATATAATGCATGGTACATCAATGGTGAACTCCATAGGGAAGACGGACCAGCCATTGAATACTCAAATGGGACTAAAAAATGGTTCATCAATGGTGTGAAATATACGGAGTCTGAGTTTAAAATCAAAATACAAACCTCCAAAGACATCACAGTAGCCGAACTCGAAAAACTACTTGGCTACAAGATCAAAATTATCAAATGAAAATGGCCTTGACACGTATAAAACCCTAAGCTAGTATATAAAAATGAATAAAATCACATACACAGTCGAAGTAGAGGATGGCTATAAAGAATGGTACCTCAATGGTAAACTCCACCGGGAAGACGGTCCAGCCGTTGAAGATTCAAATGGGCATAAATCATGGTACCTCAATGGTGAACTCCATCGTGAAGACGGACCAGCCGTTGAATGGTCAAATGAGAATAAATCATGGTACCTCAATGGTGTGAAATATACGGAGTCTGAGTTTAAAATCAAAATACAAACCTCCAAAGACATCACAGTAGCCGAACTCGAAAAACTACTTGGCTACAAGATCAAAATTATCTCCAAAACATGAAAATAGCCTTGACACGTAACAAACTCTAAACTAATATAGATCAAATGAATAAAATCACATACACAGTAGAAGTAGAGGACGGATATAGTGCATGGTACCTCAATGGCAAACTCCATCGTGAAGACGGTCCAGCCGTTGAAGATCCAAATGGGAATAAACAATGGTACCTCAACGGGGAACTCCACAGGGAAGACGGACCAGCACTTGAGGGCCTAAATGGATATAGTGCATGGTACCTCAATAATAAGTTCCACCGGGAAGACGGTCCAGCCATTGAAGATTCAAATGGATATAGTGCATGGTACATCAATGGTGTGAAATACACGGAGTCTGAGTTTAAAGCCAAAACACAAAAACCCAAAGACCTTACGGTAGTCGAACTGGAAGAACTAATTGGTTACAAGATCAAAATTATCAAATGAATAAAATCACATACACAGTCGAAGTGGAGGATGGGCATAAATCATGGTACCTCAATGGCAATCTCCATCGTGAAGACGGACCAGCCATTGAAGATTCCGATGGATATAGTGCATGGTACCTCAATGGTAATCTCCATCGTGAAGACGGACCTGCAATTGAAGATCCAAATGGATATAAATCATGGTACATCAATGGTAAGGAATACACGGAGTCTGAGTTTAAAATCAAAACACAAACCTCCAAAGACATTACAGTAGCCGAACTGGAAAAACTACTTGGCTACAAGATCAAAATTATCAAATGAAAATTTCCTTTTCGGGGAAGAACCGATTGATTTTAAATATAAGGGAAATATCTCCCAAAGTAAAAAATCATTCTTTGGGAATCGGTCCTTGACATTTGTGTAAAAACCCCTAGTCTTTGATCCATGTCCAAAGAACTTTCGCTCGAACAATTCTACCCTAAAGGAAAATATCAGGTGATCGATATCGCCGATAAAAATGAAATCAAAAAACTTTTAGAAAGTAAATCATCTAATGCTTCGGGATCTGGACCAATCGGAGACACTGGGTATTATAGATTATCTCATTCTTCTGCATATGGACCTAGAAAAAGAGCATTAATTCTCGTCTGCAAAACTTCGAACCTTGACATCTAAACAAAAATTACATAACCTTAAAAAATGATGAAAGTATTACCACTCGAAATAATCAAAGCCAACAAATCTGCACGGTCTGCTGGCATCGTCGGAAAGAATGCGCTCGTCCCTCGATTCGTAGAAGATGTTCTTTCTAGAGAACTTCATATTTTGGATTATGGGTGCGGACCCGATCAAATTCATGCACACCGTTTAAATGATCTAGGATTTAAGGTTGATGCCTACGACTTTGGGAATAACCGGAAACCTGGAATGGTAACAAAGGTAGCACGTTCGAGCTACGATGTCGTATATGCCTCTAATGTTGCAAATACATGGTCTGATGCCAAAATGCAAGGTCGTGCCCTTATGGAGATACACAAGGGCATTAAAAGGGGTGGACTCTTGATCATCAACTATCCACAATCTCCAAGATACTTCGAGGAGCAAGATAGTAATGCATTTAAGAAAGTTCTCGAAACTCTCTTCACCGTTAGCTCGGCTGGTAAAAATATCTTTATTTGCACAAAACAATTGACAAATATTAAAAAACTGATACGATTAAAAAATATGAAAACAAAAACAAAAACAGCAACAGCATGGGTTATCCGAAACATCAAAACCGGACGATTCCTAAATCGCAATACAAAATCGGTCTATACGGCCAATTTGGAGAACGCCCTCGTTTATTCCAGTCGGGCAAGTGCTCGGGATGATCGTTTTGCCGAAGAAGGCGAGACTGTCAACAAGGTCATTATCAACGAGAAGTCTCGCCCAATTGAGGTAATTGCCGGAAACGGTTCAAACTGTAGGTTCTAACCTAAATAGATTTGTTTGTCCCTTCTCCAGAGTCTTTTAATGGTAGAAGATTTAGGAGAGGGGACAGACTATCTTTTTATTAAAATGCCTTGACTATACCATAAACTTTTACTATTCTACTATCCATGACAAAATACCACATTACTCGAAAATCTAGCAATTCCAAAACAGGACCTATTCCGGTTACAACTACATCTAAAGATTCTTGTCCTACGACTTGTTCTTTCTATGAAAAAGGATGCTATGCAAAGAACGGCCCTCTTAATATTCACTGGAACAAAGTAACGGATACTGATCGTGGTATTGATGGTGCTTCTTTCCTCAAAGGTGTTAGTGCCTTTCCAAAGGGTCAACTATGGAGGCACAATCAGGCAGGCGATCTTCCTAACTTTTTCGGGGCAATCGATAAAGATTTTGTTGAAAAGCTCACCAGTGCCAACAAAGGTAAACGCGGATTTACCTACACCCACCATGAACCTACACCCCATAACCTTGCAACAATCAAGACTGCTATCAGCGGTGGATTTTCTATCAATCTTTCGGCCAATGATCCGGACCATGCCGTTGAACTTGCAAAACATGGTGTTCCGGTTTGTGCAGTAGTTCCTAGTGGCGAATCTCGCACCAGCTTTGAATACAAGGGCGAAAAGTTCCTTGCCTGTCCGGCCACCTATCGCGATGCAATGACCTGCGAAAAATGCGGACTGTGCCAAAAAATGGAACGAAAAGATTACATTATCTATTTTCCGGCCCACGGAACACAGAAGAAAAGCATTGACAAAATGCAAGAAATCCTCTAATCGTAATAATATGACAAAAAGAATCATCATCACAGTTGACGGTGGGGTCGTTACTGGAGTATCTGGTAACTTTCCCGAAGGCGAAATCAAAGTTGATATATTGGATATTGACGAACAAAGTGAAGTTTGCGAAACAGGTAGAAGCCCTGACCAAGAATCGATGGAATACTTAGAAAGTCTAGAAAATATGATCAACAATGTTCAGACTGATGTACACGGAACTTTCGTGGATATATGGTAAACAAAAATCTAAAACAAAACAAATAAAAATAAAACTAAAATATGGAAGAAAAAAACTACAAACTACTGAGCACCTTCGATGAAGCAGATAAGATTGAATTCTCTGTTGAAGAAGGACAAGAACCTCGAACCGAAGCACTTACACAACTTGGATGGTCTCTTGTGACATCGGAAGGTGAAGAACTCGAAGATGAGGATTGACATTTAATCAAAACTAAAATACCTTAAAACCATGAAATCAAAACTTACACCTTCACAAATCCTTGGAGAAAAAAAACCATATTGTATACAATTCGCAGACAAAACAGTCGTATTGATTCTTGAAGGTCAAAAAGGATTTGTTATTAAAGAAACCTCCTGCGATAATAAAAATCCGTATCCTCGACCCCTTGGACACTATCGACAAGATTGGTGTATCGATAATATCGAAGCAGGAACCGCAAAAATCTGGACCGGAAAAGTCGAATTAGAATTTTAATAAAATGGTTCATTGAAATTTTTCTTGACCTTTTCCTAAAAATCTATATTTTCTTAATCGTAAACACAAACCACAAACCACAAATAAAATACCATGATCTTACAAGACAATCAAATTACCATTGAAACTTCCGGAACAACCGAAACTCGCAATTTCGGAATGAAACAATCGAGAAAGGCGTTCGCCATTTTGAGTGATTTATACTCAGATAAGCCTCTTGCCATCGTCCGAGAACTTGGGTGCAATGCTTCCGATTCGATGAGTGCTTCCGGAAAGAAAGATCAACCTTTTCATATTCATCTTCCTAATACGCTGGAACCTTGGATTACCTTTAAGGACTTTGGAACCGGAATTTCCCATGAGGATATTTACGAAGTCTATACACAATACTTTGCATCAACAAAAACCGAGAGCAATGACCAAATTGGTTGCCTTGGACTTGGAAGCAAGTCTCCATTGTGCTACACCGATAACTTCACGGTTACTTCGATTGTTGATGGAACCCAACGAATCTACAACATCTTTTTCGATGAAAAAGGATTGCCTGCCTGTGGTTTGATGTCCACAAATTTTACATCGGAAGGGAATGGATTGGCTATTCAAATCCCTATCAAGACCACTGATTTACACACTTTTGAAGATGCTGTTCGAAGTGCCTTTCGTTTCTTCGAGGTCAAACCAACTATCAGCGGTGGAAGCATTGCATGGAACGACGATGTTCCTACATTCGAAGGGAAGAACTGGAAATCTTACGAGTCTTTTGGCTATGATACAACCTATGCAATCATGGGTGGAGTTGCCTATAAAATTGATTCGGATAAGGTTTCCTACGCCCATCGTGAAATGCTCCGTAATACCGGATTGGTTATGTTTTTCGAAATGGGCGAACTTGATTTTGTGCCAAGTAGAGAGGCACTATCGTATGATGATGACACGATTGCGGCTATTAATGCAAAGATCGAATACGTGAAAGAAGATTTTGCAATCTGCTATAATCAAACAATTCAAAACAAACCAACTATCTTAGAGGCTCTTCGAGCGGTTTATGCCTTTGATCGCAAGTTTAACTTTCTCGACAAGTCTCTGCGTTCTAAGGCAGCAACATGGCAAGGTCTGGATATTAGTCAACCCGAAATCTTTACAAATGGACTGGTTAAGAATACAGGTATTACTCAAGTTTATATTAAATCCTATGGTCGTGGTAAGACTAGGGTGTCCGAAAGGATTAGCCTTGATCCTAACATTGTCTGGTATAAGGACGATCTCCAAAGGGCAACCCTCAGTAGGGCAAAGCGATATGTCATTGATAATGATAAACATATTATGATCTTCTCGGAAGATTCTCATAAGGAAATGATTGCTAATGGATTCGATGATAGCCTGTTCTTGCTCACAAGTTCTCTGCCTAAAGTTGCCCGAGCCGTGACTACCTCTAGGGGTTCAATTCCACCGTTCAAAATCTTTAGACTTTGTGGTGTAGTATGGAATTCGTGTGATTATGACCAAAACAATCTTCCGGCCTACTTCATCGAACGGGAAGGTAACAACAAAGATTTTGATCTATCTAATGATGTTGTCTCTTGTCAAGACCCCTATACTCTAAGAGATATTTGTAATCATTACAAAATAGTTATTGATGAAGTTGTAATGGTTAGCAAGCGGGGTGCCGTGCAATTGCTCAAGGATGGCGTAGAACCGTTTAAAAAGTTTATTGAGGAGATTGTCCCTATTAGTTATTCTAAGGATGATGTTGCTACCTATAAAAAACACTTCCATCATGGTTCGTATATCAAGGAGATTGTTAAAAATCCAACTTTCAAACTCCTTTGTGATATGAATCCCTTCAAGGTTTATATGTTGGCTATTGATAGTGTCTTGAAAGTGTATAAGAATAATGTTAGCTTCATGAAGGATGGAAATTCCACCGGAGGAACCGAAGTAAAACTTGGGACCACCGATGAATTCTACCACATGATGGCCAATAAAATTGGAACCTATAATTGGGACATTTCAGAAATCTTGAAAATAATTTACAAATTCGATAGGAAAGATTTGACAATCAACCAAACTTCTGTAACAATCTAAACATCCTAAAGAACGGATACAAACCAAAACCAAAACCAAAACCAAAACCAAAACCAAATACCTATTAAAATGAAACAAGTAGCCTACACAATCAGCGGAACCGGACGAATCTCTGCTTGCATCGATAACAAGCCTTTGACGGTTGAAACCGATCACCCAAATTACCGAAAGGTTCTTGAAGTTCTCAAGTCGAAAGAATGGAACAAACTCACCGGACTTCTTGACCTTGCTCAAGGTCTCAAAGAATACGGTGGACAGAACATCGAAATCAATGACGGTGCGATCATGTATGCAGGGGAACCTCTTCATAATTCGCTCACCGTTCGGATCTTGAAATTCATGCGGGAAGATCTTCCGGTTGAACCACTTATTAAATTCTTGGAGAATCTTTTGAAGAATCCTTCGAGTCGTGCGGTCAATGAACTCTATAACTTTTTGGAAGTAGGGGAAATGCCTATCACCGAAGATGGGTGCTTCCTTGCATTTAAAAATGTTCGCGCAAACTTCCACGATATTCATTCTGGAAAGTTTGACAATTCGGTTGGTCAAAAGCCTTGGATGCCTCGCAATCTGGTGGATGAGAACAAAGATCAAACCTGTTCTACAGGCTTGCACTTTTGCTCTTTGGCCTATCTGCCTAACTTCTCAGATACGAATGGCCACACGATGATTGTCAAGGTCAATCCGTCTGATGTTGTCAGTGTCCCGAGCGATTATGCAAATACTAAGGCAAGGGCAAATACCTACGAAGTCGTTGCTGAATACGAGGAGGATTGGAGAAATCGTTCGGACAATGGATTCGATGAATATCTATACTCATCGAATGGTGGAGATTGGGACGAGGACAATGGATTCGATGAATATCTATACTCATCGAATGGTGGAGATTGGGACGAGGACAGCGAAGAGATTTATGGAACAAAACCTTGTGGTCATAAGTTCTACAACAAACGAAATGACAAAGGACAATTCATCAAAAATTGAGTGGTAAAGAGGTAGTGGTAAAGAGCCGGAATGATTGTGATAGTCATTCCGGCTCAACCACCAATAACAAACAAAACCGGATAACAAACAAACAAACAAACAAAAATCAGATGAATAAACTATCTACACAAGAAATGTTGGATGTCATGAAACTCAACGGGTACCCTGCTGAGATCATACATTATCGAATTCTCAATAAACAAAACCATCCTACATATAAAAAAATGGTTTTGACTTATCGGAACAATCGTTTCAAATTGAAACACGGTAAGAAACCAGAGTATGCAACCAAAGGTGGTGAAACGTATGTATTCTTTAAAACCGCCGAAAACTTCTTGGCAACCTGTTCGGATCAAGACAACTTCTGTTTCAAGACTGGTGCAAACCTAGCAGTGTCAAGGGCATATGCCTTTTATTTGGAACATGGTGTTGAAAAGTCACATGGTGTTAACTTGATGCAAAAATCGTATCGCGATGAACCTGATAATAGATCCCCAGATTTTTCTGAGTATTTTATGGAAGATCGTCCTATTCAGACGGTGTATGTTATTGCTACCCTACTACAAGACAATAATCCTTTATTTTATTGTGGAGGACCGTATCATGATGATGTTTCGGAACACGTCAAAGAGCACGGATTGCAAAAACGTGAAATAATTGATAATCCAATCGAATACACCGAGATGGTTCGATTGGCGCAACATTATATCGACCCTAAAGAAGCACAGAAATATGTTTTTTTTACAGATGAAAAAATCTATCGTTACGATGTTCGAGAAACGTCAACCTTCACATTGGTTGAAAAATAATCATTGGCTAGAGTTCCAGTGTAGTTGAGTTAGTTGAGTTAGTTGAGTTAGTTGTTCATGAGGGGCATAGATAGAGTTTTCATAGTCTATATCTATGCCCCTTTTCATAAATACATATGATTCAATGCATTGCAATATATTAAGGCCATGTAAAGTATTTAATTTTGTTTGACAATTTAAAATTTAAATGATTTTACCCAAAAAACTTTTTAAATAATTGTTTTGACAAAATTCCAAAAACAACCCATAATGAGGGTATACCCGAAAGGGCGAAGCCTCTTGTATATTTTCAGATAGATAGATGGATAAATCTTATTTAAAATAGATAAAACTTTTTTGAAATATATCTCGACAATCTCAAGAATTTTAGTAAAGTCTTAAACATGAGGCGAAAGGATATGGTCCTTCGGTTCCTCAATAACCAATATAAATAAAATGAAAATAAATCTAAGTGTAAGTGTGGAATATCTAAATCGGGAACTGAATGAAAAAGATCGTGATGTTCAAACATGGATCATTGATTACAGTCACAGGAATCATATTCCGAGAGAGTTTCTTTATCTTTCCGATGTAAACGATAGCCGTCTGAGTCTTTCTTTCAAGAGTCGTCACCAACTGGAAATTTTCGTACGAAAGGGAAACCAAGAATTTCCCTATTTCGAATTTCGATAACCCTTGACAAAAATCCAAAAATAAACTACCTTAACAACATGAAAATTATGAAATTCGAACCATTTCCTCGGGATTAATGAAGCATATTATGTTTAAAACAATTCTTTTCCTATTCTATTTTCTTTTACTATTCTATTTTCTTTTCCTAGGATCTTGTGCATCATTACCTAAAGATGATAAGTCACAAGACCCTAAAATCACCAAACAACAACAAAACTTTCCGAACATCCTTGACACGATTCCGGATATACGCTAGATAGTATCATATGAACAAAAAAGACCTACTCAAGAATCATGGTAATACCAAGGTAAAAGACCTTGCCGGAATTCTCCACAATTACACCGAAAACGACACACTGGAAGAGCACCAAGAATTAGAGGACACTATTCGAAAATGGGAAAGTTATTCACTAGAAAAATCTTTCAATTATCTCGAAGATCTACTATACTTCTAGCCATGGATCTACATCTTGCAAAGAAACTTCTTAATGGTCGTTCATTTCTATCGATGGAAAGCAAAACAAATCTACATGCTCGAATCGATGGCGTTATGATTCGATACTATAGCACCGATATTCTACACTTCAAGAAAGATGGGTCTATTGTTATAAACACACACGGAAGACAATCGGCAACCACCAAGAAAAGAATCAATGCATACTTGCCTAAACCATTTGCAATCATTCAGATTTCTGGATCATGGTACTGGAATACAGGTAAACCATTCAAAGATGGTGACAAGATTAAAAGTGGTCGAATCGTATCAGCCTACAAAAAATGTCTTGACATTTAACCAAAAAAACAATAATACGAATTATGAATAACAAAAACCAATTTAGAAATATCGAGAAAATGACAAGTTTAGAAATTTTTGCCTTTACTGTCTTACAAATCTTAGAAGAAGAAAAAGACTGGAATGCCGACATGTTAGATGAAATTTCTCTAGCGGCCACAAATCTGGGTCTGGCAGACATTGACACGGATAGTGGGTTTTTTAGACAATCTGACCGATGAAAGCTATCCAAATTTTTATCACCTTTCAACTTTTTGCTCCCATTGGAATTGTTGGATATTATTTTTATCATTTACTCCAAACGTCACAAATGGCGGTGACTTCACAAGTAGTTGGATGTCAAGATGTTATACCTCAGATAATCTTCCCGAATATAATAAACGATATGCCTATCATTGATGGAGTTTTAAATGAATGGATTGTCGAATATGATGTTGATCTTCCCGTAGAATGACTATTACAGAAATTACAAACGAGAATGCGCGTAATAGGTTCAAGAAAAGCAATCGCTGGCGAGATAACTTTGAACGGTTAGCGATTATTGTCGTCAAGAATCCAATTTTTCAAGATTTATGTGGATGGAATGGTCGAGTGTGGATTTATATAACGACGAATAAAATAGATTGACAAAGAGAGAGCTTTAATTTATACATAACTATATTCAAAATTATGAAAACAATCACAATCGAATGTCCCGAAGGTCTAATCACCTTCCCCATCAAAAACATCTTGGCAATTAGTGCATCAAGTGGAAATATGGTAAAGATTCGTTCTCTCGTATATATTAAAGGATTTCCAAACCCCCTGAGTTGTTATGACGAATACGAAGATCTTGTGGAAATTTTAGAATTCAAATTTCGTAAGGATCGATTAACATTGACAAATATCTAAAAATCAACCAATATCCTAAACATGATTAAACACCTACTCACTCTTTTATCCGAAGCGTTCCTCCCAACAAAGATTACCCCGTTCGGTCAACATATCTTTATGATTACCTACGAGGATAGCTTCTATGCTCGCAAGATTCGTCATGGGCGTGAATTTTGGCGTAGTCGATAACTGATTTAATGCGCTTGTAGCTCAATGGTCAGAGCAGTCGGCTCATAACTGATTGGTTACTGGTTCGAATCCAGTCAGGCGCACTTTTTATTATGGCAAAAACGCTTGACAATCTTTATACGATACTCTATTGTGGAACGAATTGAACGGGAATATCACAACGAACCATGAAAATAATTCATCATCCTAAATAATATCGGCGGTTTCGTCAACGAAAATGATGCAAATGATTAAAAGTTGAGAAAAATAGGTTGACAAAGTTCATTTTTAAGATATATTCAAATTATGTGGAACACTAAACTCTTCAAAACATTAAAGGCACAATCTACTTGGGTGGAATCGCATGAGGCAAACTTTCAAATTGTGGAACTATTCGTGGAGAATGGCTATGGAGTGATCTATAAAAAATTGCGAGTTATTGGTTGACAAAGTTCATTTTTAAGATATATTCAAATTATGAAACCAAAATGCAATGTAGATGTTCGCCTTCTCGATATTCAAGCCGTCAATGAGGGTAAGGATATTACCGATTTGACTATTATTTTTTCTGGCACGGTTGACGCTTGCAAGAAATATTGCCAGATGTTTGCAGGCTATAAACTTGTGCGAGATAAGGATAATTTGTTCGGCGGATATTATGCCAATACCGAAACGGGAGACTGTTTCTTGCTTACTTGATAATAGTTATACCAAATGACTAATCGACAAGTGATAATTATCCGTGGAATTTCTGGTTCTGGCAAGTCCACCTTCGCAGAATACATTGCAAATCTCCACGACGGGGTTCCCCCGGTTATTTGTACAGCCGATGATTATTTTACAGATAATACAACCGGGGAGTATAAATTTGACGCATCGCATCTTGGAAATGCTCACAAAGCGTGCATGGAGAAATTTACCAATGCCTGTCAAGGTGGCGCATCTCTGGTGATTCTGGCCAACACAAGCACGCAAGAGAGAGAAATTAGCGGGTATATGGACGCCGCCGAAGAACACGGATATCAAATCTTTTCGGTCGTCCTTGAAAATCGACATGGTAACAAGGATATTCACAATGTTCCTGAAAAAACTCTTAACAATCAGGCTCAAAATCTGTTGAATTCTTTGAAGTTAAGATGACGAAAGATTTTTAAATAGATCAAAAAGTAATCTTTTATATTGACTCAGAGACGTTATTAAACTATAAAGGGCACATGAAACAAACAACTCTTTTTGATAGAAAAAATATGCAACTAATAGCCAAAAGTCAACTTGTCGGAACTTCCCCCGGCATGGGGTGTTTCCGTGATCTTTTTGAAGATTCTAACGGAAATAGACTCTCCATCAAGACATCTCATGATTTTTCCCCGGAAGATGAACGTAACCATCACAAGAAAGACGGCAAAGAATTTCCTACACAGGAAGAGTTATTTGACAAATATAAAAAGTGTTCATTGACGGAATGACAGAGGAAAAGTTTAACGAATTGAAAACTCTTCCTCTACTATCCATCTTGTTCCCTATTACAAATGACTATCTGTTTTCATACAACACCTTATAAAATTGGCGCACCATGTTACAATACAACATAAACTTCCTTGACACAACTATTAAAACGATATAAACTTCAAAATTATGAAAGCACCAATTATCATCGAACTGAACGGTCACGATATTACCTTGATCAAACCACCTAAAGGATGTGAAAATCCTTTCGAGATCTGAGATTATGATGTGGAAAACTACAATGGCGAAACGTTCATCGATTACAAAGGTGATGAATATCGGCTCGTAAATTATATGGTCAAGATTATTCCACCCGAAAAAAATCTATCAGAAATATAACATCTTTGTGGGATTGGTAATAAAAAAGTTATACCACTACACACTTGTCCATATATGGAGGAAATTAATAATGATAGAGATGGTTTATGTAATTGTTGTGCAGACTGTCAACATGAATGTGCAAAATGATTATCTAAATAAAACAAATGATTACATTGTAAAACATTGTAAAACATTGTAAAACAAATTATTACAATGTAAAACAAATGATTACAATGTAAAACAAATGATTACAATGTAAAACAAATGATTA